>Ga0207646_10000517_pt1 | contig 51535 bp, 59 predicted proteins | sample KBSK5502metaG_FD_184343 | JGI IMG/M metagenome (GOLD analysis project Ga0207646, IMG submission 184343) | Corn, switchgrass and miscanthus rhizosphere microbial communities from Kellogg Biological Station, Michigan, USA - KBS K5-50-2 metaG... | ecosystem: Host-associated > Plants > Roots >...
AAGATGTTGCAGTGCGTAAGCCTCGCGTCCGAGTATCACAAAAACAGCCCTCCGGTCCCGCATTAGACCCAGATGATAGATCACTAGTCCTCTGGGCGGAATCTCCGGCGGAAGCCAGGAATTTCCTCTATCGCGCTACTGCAAGCGGCGTTTCCCTGCCAATCGAGAAAATCTTCGTTGCCAAAAGGTCGCCCGAAACTCGCACCAACACGTACATCGGCGGCAGGTATCATCCAGCTACCAACGATGAGGCTGTTAACGTCTATGAGCAGGTTGTCTATGCCCCACCAGCAATTACAGATCTGGTTCAATGGTGTACATGCGACATAATGCTCAGCTACGGTGGTATGCCCTGTGTAGTCCTCGAGGATACTACCCATATTGTACGTATGAACCTCTACCAGCGTATACCGCGCCTGGCTCGGGCCGCGAAGCTCGGCGTACCTAGTCTTGTCCTTCAAGGCATGCAGGAGCTGAATCTTCAGCTGAGGGGGGATCGCTGGGGTCTCTATCGCTGTCTTCAAGCATTCGAAGCCATTGCCCGGATATACCCACAAGCGCCTTCCTTGCCGGTTTGGTACAAACCTGAGGCCGCCGAAGAGCTCAGAGCGCAGGATTTTGTGTTCAAGCACATCTGCGCAATTCTCAACGGAGACACATTGTAAATTTGGGAATTAAACTGGTGGATTCTGGCTGAATCTTGGCAATTAAGCTGGCGGTAAAACGGGCAATAACACACAAAATTTTTGCAACCAATGGTTCTTGCTTGAAGAGCCCTCTCTGTAGGCTCATTCAGGTTGACCGCTTGCTCACCAGTTTAATTGTCAAAATTCTTAATAATCCACCAGCTTAATTCCCAAATTTACAGTATCGGCAACGATACCCCTTTCAGGCTAGGTTTCTATTCCAACTTTTGGTTCCAAGTATGGGCAAACCCCTAAATGCTTCCAAGATGATGATGCGGCGAGAGCATCTCAAGCCAGATAGGAGTAAGGACGCACCGTTCTCTCCCCTAGCAAATATTCCCTATAGAAAGCCGATAGTTTTCCCGCCTAGGCGACGCTTTGTTGCCCGCATCGTCTCACGCTTTACTACACGAGGGTTGCCTGCATACAGTCGGCGACCACAAGCAACAACGTGTGTTGAGATTGAGATACCAGAGCTGACCTTCGTGATGCAGATGTGACGGGCCTGTGATAGGGTTTCCTTAAACTTCGATAAACCATGCAAGAGAAAGGTATGAGACTGAGATGACTCGGAGCGACTTCAAGAACTGGATGTACCGGAGCAAGAGATGGATGTACCGGAGCAAGCGACCCAACTGGATCGCGCGGATAGCCAATAGGGCGTGGGCTACTGTCGCCTCCTCGGGCATCACGTCCAGCCCTGTCGTGACATTGGAAGTGACCGGACGAAAATCCGGGCGCACCGTCTCGCTCCCGGTGGTGCTGGCCGTCGTCGATGGAGAGCGGTACCTGGTGTCGATGCTCGGAGAGCACGTGAATTGGGTCGAGAATGTGCGTGCCGCTGGTGGAAGAGCAGTGCTCCGCAGCGGCGGGCGTGAGGAGGTCCACCTCCAAGAGGTTCCCGTCGAGCAGCGCGCCCCCATTTTGAAGGCGTATCTGCAGGACGCACCGGGAGCGCGGCCCCATGTGCCCGTGAATAAGGATGCATCGCTGGCGGAATTCGAAAAAGTTACACCGGCCTTTCCTGTCTTCCGAGTGGTGAGCAATGTTCATGCCAATCCAAGAGCCTGAGCACTTTCAGGTGAAGCTGGCAGCGCCGTGTCAGGTGACATCCTCGCATGACATCGCGCAATGCCTCTGCGGTGCTTATGCGGCCTGAGCGAGTGAGAGAGGAGCATGCTGATCCTTGTCCGGAGCAAAAGGACTGCCGATATGACGAAGCAGATCATCAGGAGACCGAGAAAGTGTCTCAAAGTGCGTTCGGGCATCAGCAAGCAGCGCTTCAAAGTCTTTGCGATGATGATTGTGGGTCACGATACGGCGGGAGATGCGCCAGAGCCACTCAATACGATTGGCATCCGGGTCGTAGGCAGGCGTGTAGACCAAAGTTAACTCGCTGGAGAGTTCGGTCAGCATGCTGCGCACGAGCAGGGACCCTTGAACTGTATGGGTCTTGAGATTATCGGTAATGATCATCGCCACCCGTCCGCGTGCCTTCGAACGAGCCACCGCAGCCCGTACCTGCTCACAGAAGACATCGGCTGTCCGTCCGGTGGCGATCCTGCCATCAAACCAGCCATCTCGCCAGTCCACCAGCCCAAAGCCGTAGACCTTGCGGTTATTGCCCGGCGCTTCCACCAAGCGCTGTCCGCGACGCCCTTTCCGGCTCCAGACCCGCGTGAGCGTGGGGTGGAAGGCAAACTGCACCTCATCTTGCAAGTAGAGATCGGCTCGCGGGAGCAGTGCCAGCAGTCCCGGGACATCGGCAGGAAGTTGACTCCACAGATCTACTTCAACTAACTCCTTCACGGGTAGAGGTTCAGGGGCTGTGGTCCCTGCTAACACCACCTCTACCCGCAGTCTTTTCCCACGTAGCCTGCTTGCTCTCCTGCTTTACGTCGCAGAGTCCAGGTCGGGCGCTTGCACACATACCCATGCGCATGCAAGTAGACGCGCACCGTCTCTTCAGTGACCTGGATGCCGGTGTGCTCGCCTAAGTACTCGGCAAGCAACTCGGTCGTCCAATTGGCCGTATCCTGTCCCACCTCATGGGGATCCAACTCAATGACACGCAGCAACTCGGCTTCCCAGGCCGCCGTGATCCGTCGCTCCCGGCCTGGCGGGCTGCGCCGGGGAACGGCATCCAATCCTCCCGCTAAGAAACGCTTGAGCACACGGGCGACCGTATCTTCACTGCGTAACACCAGGCGCGCAATCTGAGGCACTTTGTAATCTTGCTGAGCCAGCAGAATCATCTGATAGCGCGTTCGGCTCTCCACATTGGGTGTGTCTTCATACCGTTGGCGCAACTCGGCAAAAGTCGCTGGATCTAATCGGGGTAAGGTGATTGGGGCTGTCACACGTTCCTTCCTTCTCTTCTCTCTTCCACATTCGTTTCCTCATTGTATCATTACCCCGCAAGTCTTCCCTGGAAGCATTTAGTGCATTCGACGAAGTGGATGCTGCGCTCGCTAGGGTTAACGGGAGCAGGAAGGTTTCTCGTTTCATTCGGCGGTTGAATCAACAAGTCACCTCTACCATAACTAAGTCCCAGATGCAGCTCGGTGATGATGTCATTCTTGTTGGCAAAGAGAGCGACGACCAAAAAGCCCAAATCACTCATTTTATTGCGAGAGTGAAGGTTAAGATAAATAATACCTACTATAGTTTCGGGAATATATTTGAAATACAGCCCCGCCAAGTCATGTATATCGGTTCCTTGTCAAAAGAGGGCGACTCAGGGTCTTGGGTTATTAGGGAAAATAAAAATACGGGAGTAGCAGACGAACTGTGTGGCGTGCTAATCGCTGGAGATGGGACGAAAAGGTCACTCTGCTGTTTCATAGAGGATGTGCTTGCAGAGCTAAAAAACTTGGCATCGTCGACCTTTAGTGTCTACTGATGCCGAGTCGCAAAATGGAAGCAGCCATTTAAGAGGAAACTGCATCCCTGGCATCTCTTCCAGAAATAGCTTCTTAAGAGGTTGTACCTGCTGTGCTGGCTACTTGAGACATCCGTTCTTAAAAAACGAGGAGAGAACACCATTTTTAGATTGTACCCATCGACAACTTACTGCACGCTTATGCGTCCATTTTCAATTTTCTGCAACTATATGAGTCCAATCAGCAAAAAACTCTATCTTTATCTTTCAGTTTTCGAGCGTTCGAGAAGCGCTTTACTGCCATTTGTCAAAATGTTTGGCCGCTTCGTGCCAAAAGTTTGGCCGCTGGGCAGAAAAGCATACAAAGTGGCCTGTGAAGCTAGATGAGAGACAAAACTCTCGTTAACATTCGCCATAGCCTCTGCCAGAAGCAAAATCCGGTGGAGCGGCCAGCAGAGACGATTGACGCCATTTTATCACTGCGGCCAATCTTTTGGCACAAAGCGGCCAATCATTTTGACAATCCGCATTTACTGCAATTTTATGCGTCCAGCGCACTGCAAAGAAATGGGAATAATGACACGACGTCTTCCACCCGCTCCACAAGCCAATCGGATGTCTACCCCTATCCATGAAAATCCACTGTTGTCTACCGGTTTTGCTGTCAGTTTTGCTGTCAAAGGTAACTGAAAAAATGCAGGGTGTGAGCGTGTTTCCTGGGACCTGCACACGAAGAAAAAAGAGCCGCAATCTTTGTTGGTTGCAGCTCTTTTCATCTTCATGTATCACCAGGGTGTCACGGTAAAAAGACAAAGAGCGCATCTGACCTGCAACATGCTTCCCCATTGAGTTTGCAATGGAACTATTGGCGCATTATTCGTGCATCATGCTGGAAAAGTTGTGATTTCCTCTTAATTAGGATATATCGACGGGCAAACCGCTAAACATGCTCTGAACGACGTTATCCAACTTTCCTGGGTGGTACCAGAACTGGTTTTTCCATCGAATGGTCTCCTCTAAGCTCACGTACCCAGCTTTGATCTCTGCATCGAGCATGTCGTTTACCGCTTTCTGTTCAATGGGATATAACCTGTTGAAGAGAATCCCCTTTTCTGCTGCTATAGCGCTCAGGCCATAGTTTCTACTCACTATCTCTGTCTTGATCTGTTCAGCAGTGAGATGCAGGGCATCTGCAACTTCCTTTGTTGCAATGGGAGTAAAGGTAGGATTCAGAAAAAAAGAGAAGGGATGCTCAGGCGGCACCAGTGTTGGTCGCGGTCCTGACGGCCATCTTGGCCATGGCGGCTCTGTTGGCCGCTGTATCGTTAGTGGATGTTTCGAGGAAGACAGCATGGATTTTATGCCTGGGATTATCCACATAACCGTACTTGCTCCCAGTAAGAAGAACAGAAGTGCGGTAAGAGCTATTATTACCCACCAGCCCTTTTTCGCTTTAAGCTGTTGCATTGTGTTTGCTCCTATCGTTTTCCCATGCAGGCTGCCTATGCTGCATGCTTTTCCTTCTATCCTTCTGTCTTTCTTTTTCAATCTCTCTCTCTCTATTTACTGATGAGAAGCGTATCATATCTGCAACGTCTGCGTAAAGGCCAATGAACGACACACTCGCCTGACAGCGCAGATCAAGCGCCAGTGTTGGATTCTCGGGGACAAATGGGGGGAGTATCAAACGGTGCCGAGGTTGTGCAACGTCTTCCTGATGGACGCCTGCTTTCTTTCACCACCGTTCCATCTGTTGCGTTCTTCTTGCGCAAAAGGCAGCCTGGATAAGGTGACTCCCTGATCACTCATCATCCGTAGCCGTTTCTGATAGGGTCAGAACGATCACTGCGGGTGATTACAAGGACAATGAAGGGTAGAAGATGGAATGTAGTTTCCTGACAGCCTGCTTGGAAGGCAGGGTGTCCCAAAATCAGCGCTCGTTTGCTATGATTGGCTTGACTGGCTCGTGTATACGATATTTTTACAATGTGAGCGTCCCTGACAAAAGATGTCACGCGCACTTTTTGGCTCTTTTGGCAAAAGATGTCACGTGCAAATTTGCTGCTTTCGGCAAAAAGTGTTGCGTCCTGACGAAGGCAGGATTTCCCGAGCTCAGAGCGCTCTAGAACAAGCTTACCAGAACTTGTGTGCGAATTCAAGGGAGGCAGGAGGTCTACCTTACAACAATCAGAGTATATTCAAGTTGGTTTGGCCTGGAATTCGCGATCCTGATGAAAGATCAGTCGTTCCAGAGAACTCTGGACAGATGGTACAGATACGCTTACCATCTGAAATCCTCTGCTTTTCACATGACCTGAGAAATGGCTCCAGATCGATAAGCCTGGCAGCTGTCAATAGCGGCTTAAGACTCACTGATACCCAATCATGAGCAGGCGCTCGGAACGTATCTGGGCAAGCCGCTCCACATGAGAGGCATCGACATGCAATGTGGTACATCAAACGCTCGCCGTCTCATAAGGCATTCCTGTCGTCTCGATATTGTCTTTCCAGGGCCGCCAGACGAACTGGCTGATACACGAGACCAGCGAGACAGAAGGACAGGGAGCACGAGGATTCCTGCAACAAGCTCTCATCAGCCTGGAGAGCGCTTCTCGTCTGGCTCATCGGCCAGCGCTTGCCAGGGCCTCTTCCCGCAGCCGCTGCACGTCGCGCATCGGTGGGACGCCGAAGAGGCTTTTGTATTCGCGATTGAAGTGGGAGGCGTCCTGGTACCCCACCCGATAGGCGGCACTGGCCGCATCGAGGTCTTCGCCCAACATCAGATGGCGGGCCTCTTGGAGTCGCAACTGCTTCTGGAATTGCAAGGGGCTCATCCCCGTGACGGCCTTGAAGTGACGGTGGAACCTCGAGACACTCATGCTCAGATCTTGCGCGAGGCTCTCGATGCGCAGCGGCTGGTCGAAATCTTGACGCAGTCGCTGGACTGCTCGGGCGATGTGGGGGGTGTAGCCCCCCAGGATCGCCAGGTGACGGAGCCGACCGCTCTGCTCTCCCATCAGGAGACGGTAGACGATTTCCCGCGAGATCAGTGGCAGGAGGATCGGTGCTTCGGCAGGAGCGTCCAGGAGCCGGACGAGTCGCACCACAGCGTCCAACAGGGGCCCATCCAGCAGGCTGACGGCCATGGCCCTCACATCAGCAGGACCTGGAGGCGAGGCGTGCGAGGCAAGACCGGCCTCAAGCATAATCGAGCTGACGAGGGCGGGGGCGAGTTCCAGGCGCAGACTGAGGTAGGGCCGCTCCTGCGAGGCTTCCAGGATCTGGCTGACGTGGGGCAGCTCGACGGTAGCAAGCAGGTAATGCCAGGGGTCGTACTGGTAGCGGCTTTCGCCCTGAAGGACCTCCTTGCTGCCCTGAGCAATTATGCACACGGATGGCGTAATCACGCCATGAATCTGCTTCAGAGGCGAGGTGTAACGATAGAGGTAAAAGCCGTGGAGCGGCTGGGTGGTCCCATCTTCGCGCATGGTTCGCGCGATCCGCTCCACCAGTTCCTCGCGGTCAGCTTGCACCCGCTGGGCCTCGCGTTCTGCCTGCTGGTGGATCATCACATTCATCGGAACCTCTCCTCTTGTTTCTCTCTCATCCATCTGGAAAATGGGCAGAATCAGACAATCATTTGCAACAATTATTCTACCATCCTGTGCAAAGGTACGTCTATACTCAGATCAGACAGAGCACATGCTTCTCTGCTTTGGTAGACGTGTTGGAGGAATTCAGCGCATGGACATCGAAAGAAGTGGCTCAACACCACCCGGACGGCCCACCGAGCCCAAGTGGCCGTAACCGTCCCGACATGCGGTGCGACAGTCGCTGCACAAGAAACCAACGAAGACCGTCTACCCGCACCCGGTGAACTGGCTGGCGACGCCTACGCGCAATCCGGCGTCACGACCAGCCCGCATTCACCGACCGAAGGAGGAACCTATGAACGATCAGCAAACCCGAGCGCAACAGCTCATGGGCGATATCGCACCTAAGCTTGCGGAGCTAACTGACGACGTGTTGTTCGGCGATATCTGGAAGCGCCCCGGGCTCTCCCCGCGTGACCGTAGCCTGATCACCGTCGCCGCCCTGGTCTCGCTCTACCGCACTGACCAACTCGAATCACACCTCCGCCGTGCCCTGAACAACGGCCTAACTGTCGAGGAACTGGCCGAGGCGATTACTCACCTTGCCTTTTACGCCGGATGGCCCTGTGGGGTAAACGGGGCTGTCACGCTGCGTCGCATCGTAGACAACCATGCGGCTCACCCCACTCCTGAAGTTCCACCTCAGTAGGAGAAAGAGGAAAACACGTGGAAGTTTTGAAGAAGAAGCCGTCGTCTAAGGGCTCTACTGAGCGGTTTGCCGGGGACGTCTGGGTGGACATGATCGCCGAAGGCCGGGAACCATCGCGGCTCCGAGTGGGCGTGGTGCGCTTCTCCCCGGGCGCACGCACCGCTTGGCACCGCCACGCAGTCGGCCAGACCCTGCACGTCACTGAGGGCATCGGCCTGGTCCAGGCGCAAGGTGGAGAGGTCATCGTGATGCGTCCAGGCGACACCGTCTCCACGCCCCCGGGCGAGTGGCACTGGCACGGCGCTGCCCCCGCACACTTCATGACCCACCTCTCCCTATCTGAAAGGAGCGGCGATCCCGCCGTACCGGACGCCGAGTGGGGCGAGCAGGTTCCCGACGGCAAATACCAGAAAGCCGCCCAGATTGCTACACAAGCAGGAGGCGCATAGTGACAACACAAGCATCGCAACCAGAGCCGCTGACGATCCAGGAACAGGGCAGCTTCGCGGTCGGCGGAACCGTGATCACCAACCCCGGCAGCTTCGATCCCCGTCACCCGACCAACCCTGCTGGCCAGAGCCTGCACGGCGACCATGCCCGGGTTTCCTACCAGCTCGCGGTCAACCCGCGCCCGCTGCCTTTGCTGTTGTGGCATGGATGGTGGGAGGACGGCAGTTGCTGGGACACCACGCCCGACGGGCGCGAAGGTTTCACGTCCATCTTCCTGCGCCGCCGCTTCCCCGTGTACGTGCTCGACCAGCCGCGCCGCGGCTCCGCCGGCAAGACCACCGTCGCCGCACCCATCGCCACCACGCCGAACGAGCAGTGGTTCTTCAACCAGTTCCGCCTCGGCCTGTGGCCCGACCTCTACCCTGGGGTGCAGTTCTCCCACGACCCTCGCGCCCTCGAGCAGTTCTTCCGCACGATGGTTCCCGACACCGGCCCCATCGACACGGACGTGCTCGTGGACGGGGTCTGCGCGGCGCTTGACCGGATCGGCCCGGCGATTCTGGTCACCCACTCCCACGCCGGCGGCTTCGGCTGGCTCACCCAGATGAAGAACCCGAACGTGCGCGCTGTGGTCAGCTTGGAGCCGGGCAGCGGCTTCGTCTTCCCCGAAGGCGAAGTCCCCCCGGCCATGCCCAGCTCGAACGGCACCCTCGAGGGCGAAGCCGTGCCGCTAGAGCGGTTCCAGGTCCTCACGCGGGTGCCGATCATCGTGTACTACGGCGACAACATCCCCGCCGAGCCGACCGACATCGCCGGCCGGGACAACTGGCGGGTGCGCTTGAAGATGGCCCGGCTGTGGGTGGAGGCTATCCACCGACACGGTGGGGACGCCGAACTCGTCTCCCTGCCCGAGATCGGCATCACCGGCAATACCCACTTCGCCTTCAGCGACCTTAACAACGTCCAGATCGCCGACCAGATATCGGCGTTCCTGGCCAAGAAGGGCCTGGACTGAACCGTCCGCCCAAGAGTATCAGCTCTCTGCTGAAGAACACATCCAAGGAGAATCATCATGTCGAATGAGCAAAATGTGACCGTCCAGAAAGTCAGCTATCCGCACGGCCAACACCAGGTGGTGGGCAACCTCTTCCTGCCCCCGGGCTACGACGAGGCCAAGAAGTACCCAGCTATCATCGTCACCCACCCCTTCGGCGGCGTCAAGGAGCAGACCGCCGGCCTCTACGCCCGCAAGCTCGCCGAGCAGGGCTTCATCGCCCTGGCCTACGACGCCTCGCACTACGGCGAGAGCGGCGGCGAGCCGCGCCTGTACGAAGTCCCCGGCGACCGCGTCGAGGACATCCGCTGCGGAGTGGACTACCTCAGCATCCACCCGCAGGTCGACGAGAACCGCATCGGTGCCCTTGGCATCTGCGCCGGTGGCGGCTACACGGTCAACGCCGCCCAGACCGAGTACCGCATCAAGGCGGTCGCCACGGTCAGTTGCTTCGACGTTGGCTCGGCCCGCCGCGAGGGCGTCCCGCGCGGACTGATCACCTACGAGCAGCGCGTCCAGCGCCTGGAGGAGATCGGCGCTCAGCGCACCCGAGAAGCGCGTGGGGAGCCCCTGCGTTTGATCAACTTCGTGCCCGCGTCAGCGGACGAGATCACCCCGGAGACCCCGGAGTTGTACCGGGAGGGCTACGACTACTACTGCACCCCCCGCGCCCAGCACCCGAACGCTCCCGGCAGGTACGTGTTCACCAGCCTGGGCCTGCAGATGGCGTTCTTCCCCTTCGAGCAGGTCGAGACGATCTCCCCGCGGCCCCTGTTGATGATCGCCGGCTCCGAGGCCGACACGAGATACTTCAGCGAAGAGGCCATCGCGAAGGCCAAGGAGCCCAAGGAGCTGTTCGTCATCCCCGGCGCCACCCATATCGACCTGTACGACAGGCCGCAGTTCGTGCCGCAGGTGGTCTCCAAACTGACAGACTTCTACGCCAAGCACCTCTGAGCAGCCTGAACATTGGCCGATCAGCATTTCGACCTTTTTTGAAAAATTGGCTATGTTTGCTGATCGGCCAAAAAGACCACCTGCAGAACAGGAGACAAGACACATGCAGAAGCGCACGCTTGGGAAAAGCAACCTGAAAGTCTCGGCCCTTGGGCTTGGCTGCATGGGCATGAGCTATGGCTACGGTCCGGCTGCCGATAGGCAGGAGATGATTGCTCTTATTCGGTCCGCCGTCGAACGCGGCATCACCTTCTTCGGCACCGCTGAAGCGTACGGCCCATTCATCAACGAAGAACTGGTGGGCGAAGCGCTTGCTCCCTTCCGTGGGCAGGTGGTGATCGCCACCAAATTCGGGTTCAAACTTGGTCCCAGTGGAGAGCAGTTGGGCCAGGATAGTCGGCCAGAGCATATCAAGCAAGTCGCTGAGGCCTCGCTCAAGCGGCTCAGGGTCGAGGCCATCGATCTGTTCTATCAACATCGCGTTGATACGAACGTGCCCATCGAAGATGTGGCCGGAGCAGTGAAGGATTTAATTCAAGAGGGGAAGGTCAAGCACTTCGGCCTTTCAGAAGCAGGAGTGCGAACAATCCGTCGTGCATACGCCGTCCAGCCCGTGACAGCCCTCCAGAGCGAATACTCGCTGTGGTGGAGACGCCCTGAAGAGGAAGTGCTGCCGACACTTGAGGAACTCGGCATCGGCTTCGTGCCATTTAGCCCTCTGGGGAAGGGCTTCCTCACAGGAACGATCAACGAAAACACCACGTTCGGCCGTTCCGACTTTCGCAACATCGTTCCTCGCTTTACGCCTGAAGCACGCAAAGCGAATCAGGCCCTGGTCGATCTGCTTGGCGAGATCGGGAAACGCAAGGGGGCGACCCCTGCGCAAATCGCGCTCGCCTGGCTGCTAGCCCAGAAGCCGTGGATCGTGCCCATTCCAGGCACCCGCAAACTCTCTCGCCTGGAGGAGAACATCGGAGCGGTTTCAGTGGAACTGACGCCTGACGACCTCCATGAAATCGAGAGCGCCGCCTCACAGATCACGATCCAGGGCGCTCGGTACCCCGAAGAATTGGAGCGAAGAGTGGGTCTGTGAGTGAAAAAAGGGGTTCGTCTTCAGGCATTCCGTCGCTCGACGAAGCCAGGCGACATGTGCAAGGTAGATGAGGGCCTCGCAAGGAGAGAGAGGAGCATGCGAGTTGGCATGCTGGGTTCGGGTGGTCCTGGCCCACATGTGCCTGTAGAGCGAAGACAACAGAGAGAAGCAGTGAGAGAGCGAACGTATGCTCTCGCTCAGGAGTTGAAGTTCCCGAAAGAGTTATCGAAAGAGGAGGCGAAAGCAGGATGAAAGCAGCAATTTTTAATGGGCCCCGTTCTATCGAGCTTGGCGAGCGACCAGACCCGCAGATTCAAGACCCGACCGATGCGGTCGTGCGCGTGGTGCTGGGATGCGTCTGTGGTTCCGACCTGTGGTATTATCGCGGTCTGTCCCCTCATGCGCTGGGTCCCATCGGCCACGAGTTCATCGGGGTGGTTGAAGAGGTCGGGTCAGATGTGCATACCATCACAAAAGGGGACTTTGTGATCGCTCCTTTCACCTACTGCGATGGCACGTGCGCCAACTGTCGTGCGGGCTGGCCGTCAAACTGTCTGCACGGCGGCTCGTTTGGCAACCATGGCATTGACGGAGGTCAGGGGGAGGCCGTGCGTTCGCCCTTTGCTGATCCCACGCTGGTGAAAGTCCCCGGCTCTGGGTATGCAGATGACATGCTGCGCTCACTGCTGACGCTTTCAGATGTGATGTGTACCGGTCATCATGCGGCGATGAGTGCTGGCGTGAAACAAGGCGATGTGGTGGCAGTAGTTGGCGATGGTGCCGTCGGTCTGTGTGCCATCATTGCGGCCAAACGCTTAGGGGCAGAGCGCATTCTTGCGTTGAGCCGGAACCCGGCTCGCCAAAAGCTTGCAAGAGCATTTGGGGCGACAGACATCCTCTCTGAACGCGGGGAGGAAGCCACACAGAAAATTTTGGACATGACCAACGGGCTCGGCGTTGACGCGGCTCTCGAATGTGTTGGCACAGGCCAATCGATGGCAACGGCGTTTAGCATCGCACGAGTCGGCTCCGTAGTTGGTGCGATTGGCGCCCCGCACGACGTGGTGGTGCCGATGGACACCGTGATCTTTCGCAACATTGGGCTGCGTGGCGGCGTCTCGCCAGTGCGAAGGTATATCCCAGAGCTGCTTGACGATGTGTTAGCGGGACGCATTCATCCGGGACTCGTCTTCGACTTCACGACTGACCTCTCCGGGATCAAAGAAGCCTATGAGGCCATGGACCAACGACGAGCGATCAAAGCGCTGTTACGGATCGGAACGATCTGATTGCTCTGCCTGACTGGCTCGACCACCGTACTCGGCAGCTCCACGAGCAGGTCCCGGAGGAGCCCGAGCCAGCACTCCTGGCGGAGGGAACGAGATCGGGTCAAGTTGCGCAAGGCAACCAGTGTACAACGACAAACCGGAGCACGCTCTGGACCAATCAGAACCCCAGCCTACCAAAAAGAGAAATCGTTCCAACCTCTGACTGAAGAACAGGAGACAAGACACATACAGAAGCGCATACTCGGAAAGAGCAACCAGGACGTCTCGGCCCTGGGGCTCGGCTGCATGGGCATGAGCACCAACTACGGCCCACCCAGAGATAGGCAAGAAATGATCGCCCTCATTCGGGCCGCCGTGGAGCGTGGCGTCACCTTTTTCGATACCGCCCAGGTCTACGGACCGTTCACGAACGAAGGGCTGGTGGGCGAAGCGCTTGCTCCTTTCCGTGAGCACATGGTGATTGGCACCAAGTTCGGATTCGAGATCGATCCAGAGACGGGACAGCGTCGGGGCCTGAACAGCCGACCTGAGCACATTAAACAGAGTGCCGAGGGCTCGCTCAAGCGGCTCAGGGTCGAGACCATCGATCTGTTCTATCAGCACCGTATGGACCCGGACGAACCGATCGAAGACGTGGCCGGAGCGGTCAAGGACCTGATACGGGAAGGCAAGGTCAAGTACTTCGGCCTTTCGGAGGCAGGTGCGCAGACGATCCGTCAGGCGCACGCGGTCCAGCCGGTCACGGCCATCCAGAGCGAGTACTCCCTTTGGCGCGAGATCCGGAAGCGGAAGTCCTGCCAACGTGCGAAGAACTCGGGATAGGCTTCGTTCCCTGGAGTCCTCTCGGGCAGGGCTTCCTCACCGCGAAGGTTGATCCCGCTATGGCTTTCGACACCTCCGACGTTCGGTCCTGGTTCCCGCGCTTTACTCCCGAGGCCCGGAAGGCCAACCAGCCACTCGTCGATCTGCTCAGCCAGGTCGCAGCCCGGAAGAAGGCGACGCCTGCTCAGATCGCGCTCGCTTGGCTGCTGGCCCAGAAACCGTGGATCGTGCCGATTCCGGGAACCACGAAGCTCTCTCGCCTGGAGGAGAACCTTGCAGCAGTTGCCATCGAACTCACTTCCGACGATCTCCGCGAAATCGAGAGCGCCGCCTCACAGATCACGGTGCAAGGAGCGAGGGGGACTGGACAAGAGCGATACGTTTAATGAGTTCGAATCACCACAAAGGAGACCTTTATGACACAGACAGATTTTCGCACCGCCCTCGAGGGCAGCAATGAACTCGAAATCACCGTGACCGGCCGCACGTCCGGTCGATCCCTTTCCTACCCCGTGTGGTTCGCCCTGGATGGCGACAAGTTCTATCTGATCCCGGTGAGGGGATCAGATACGGAGTGGTACAAAAACCTGCGCAAGCGACCTTCCCTCCGCCTGACAGCTCGTGGTAAGGTGCTCACCGCGAGCCCCCGTTTTCTCACCGACCGACCGCAGCTCGACCAGGTCCTTGAGAAGTTCCGCGCCAAGTACGGCAGGAACGTGAAGTCCTACTACCCCAAGTACGATGTTGCTGTCGAAGTCCCGCTCGAGTGAGGTGCCACGAGCCGGTTTGGAGGCGACATCGTTTCAGCATCGGCCTCGCGCCGTGTAGTATAGTGAGCAGGTATAGACGTCCGGCCATCAATCATACCGGTAGCAACCATTTCTCTGAGCAACGATGCGAGATTCGATCCAGATCAGACCAGCACGGCCAGGCGACGCTGAGGTGGCGGCGGTCCTACTGTACTCAGCGTATATGCATACACACGTCACCTATCCTCTGCCAGAAGCGCACGAGAACGGGTGGATCGAGCGTTTAGAGCACTTCTTCCGCCAGGACGGCAATCGTTTTAGCTATCAGTACATCCAACTCGCGGAACAGAACTCAGAGGTGGTCGGCCTGATGTTGAGCTTTGGTGGGCGAGATGAGGCGCGGCTCAACACCGCCGTTGGAAGTTGGCTCGAACGGGAGGCGCAGGACGATGAATGGTATGTCGATGCCCTCGCCGTCCTCAAGAATTGGAGCCACAAGGGGATCGGCACGCATCTGCTGCACACGGCGGAGCAGCAGGCGCGCCAGCATCACTATCCTAAAATTGCTCTGAATGTCGCTCAAGGGAACAAAGAGGCATTGGAGCTGTATACACACCTGCACTATGTTGTCACCCAGCAGACCGTCCTCTATCAACGTCCTCATGTCCGCATGGTCAAAACATTGGCAAACGGGGAACAGGGCAACGACGGAACGCAGAGGCATGCTCAATGAATGCGGAGGTGCTGTGGCAAAACAGGAGGAAGAGGAACATGACTGGAGTCTGAGCGCTCAGCGCTCTCCGGTCGAACGGACTCTGGCTACACCCTCCTCGTAGCGGCCTCGGCAACCGACGTGTGGGTGCGCCTTCCTGTGACCGTTTATTGATCGGTCGACAGTGCATTGCCTCAGCAAAATCTAACCAGGGGCTTTGCTCAATTGGCAGCAGTCTGGATCTACTGAAGGACTCTCAGCGGAAACTGGCGAGGGCAATGGTCCAGGGATCACTTCAACTTGCCATTGCTCTTCAACGGTTTCCAGGAGGCAGGCTCGTATCTTGCGCATGCCTCGTTGAAGCGTGCGGATTTGCAAGGGCTGATAGCGTCCTGGAGAGCGGCGCTGCAGCTCCCTGAAAATGTCGCCGCTGCTCCGTTCGGGATTGGCCACCAACCAGGAGAAGATCTGCTCCCACTCTCCCTCAAAGGGGTCTTTGTGGGTGCGCCGCCAGCCCAGCACACGTTTTCTCCGCTCCTGCTCTCGGTACAAGATCTGGAGTCCTGCTGTCGGATCGGGGGCGCTCTCCTCGACGGGAACACTTCCCGTCATACAGCGTTCTACGGAAAAGACGCGGAGAGGTGCAGGAGTGGTGTGCGAAACGAATGGAGAGCAATTCACAGCACAGCAGAAGACGGCCTGCTGTAACTGCTCGACTTGTTGAAACAAACCGATAGGGTCGAACGCCTGAACCACCTCGAGCAGTTCCTGCTGCTTGTGGGCAGACAGGACGCCAGTCAGGAGCAGTCGTTGGAGCGGAGTCTTTGCTGCATCATAGACTCGGCGCACTTTTTTTCCGTCGCGCTGTTTGGACAGCAGTTTCATCGAGGGCTGAAAGCAGTTGACATACAGACGCAGCGCTCGGTAGAGTTCGGTGAGTTGCCAATAGGCGTGTTCGCCAACCAGGCGATCATAGCCGACCACCTGACGCACAATTGCGCCATTTTTCTGCTCCACAAAGCACTGATCATTTTTCAGATACGGGCGTCCCCTCGTGAACGTAATGTGTGCTTGCTCGCAAAAGGCGATCACTGCCTCGTTGAGAAATTCTCCGCCGTTGTCGGTATCGATCCCCAGGACCGGAAAAGGGAACAGCAGGCGTGCCTGATAGAGCACAGCCAAAACCGTTTCCTGACTCCGAGAGAGCAGAGGCAGACATTCGGTCCACCCGGTTGCGATGTCGGTGAGCGTCAAGGTGTACAAGTAGCCGCCCTCGATGGCGGTGCCACAATGGGCCACCAGATCCGCTTCCAGAAAACCGGGTCGGGTCTCCTTCCACTCCTCGAATGTGCGGATGGGAATCTGCTGCTTCAGGAGCGTTCCGGCTCGCGTCGTGGAGAGGCCGCGCTGACCCTGTTTGCGCTGAGAGGACAGCAGGCGATCGGCCGTTGCTGCGCTCATGGAAAGCAACTGCCTACGGCACTCCTCCGAGAGGTGGAGGTGCTCATGTCGCTCCAGCGCTTCTATTAAAGTAGGGAGAAAGGGAATAAGGCGTTTGGCACAGATGCGGTTGGCGGCGTGCCAGGCCAGAAAGAGCGCGTGCTGGACTTCCGGTCCATACTGTCGAGGACGCGGACGTTGAAGCGTTTGCTGGACCTCTTCTGCATGGTTGAGGAGCCACCTGGCGTAGGTGCGATGGTATCCAGTCGCTGCCACAAAGGCATCCAACAGCGTCCTTTTCTGTGACGGCGATGCCTCACGGTACTGAGGGACGGTTTGTTGGAGCAATGCGCGTCGTGCTTGATAACTCAATGACTTTTCCACGCTCCCCTCCTCTGGAGACGTGCAGCGGGCGATCGGTGTGCGGAGACGACAGACTCCTCCCCCTGGTTGCCTCATGAACATTCTTCCTCCTTCTCTCTAACGGACGCCATGTGCTTCTACCGCTCCAGAGCTGATGAGCGACGTTGCGACTTGGAGGACAGACCAGTGCAGAGTTGGAGGAACAGAGATGCTTGAAGCGGACAAAGGAAGATTTCCCGTGAGGCAATGCGTGGACCAGATGATCATCCCAGCAGTAAAGAGCACTGATCCGCTGTCGAGCAGGAGCATCCTGCGTGTGTGTTTCCTGCTCAGCATATGATAAACGGTAAAGCCAGCTGTAAGCAGAGCGAGCGCGAGCAAGCCTCGCCGTAACCAGGGAAAGTCCTGTATCCCACTCATCCTACTTGTTCCTCCAACGACCAGCATCACTCGCATCAGCGTGCCCATCAGGTAATGCAGATTGGCCAGGACCGAGAGGAGAGGCGAGCCAAGAGCAGCAGCCCCCTCTTTGAGAGACCCCGATGCCTTTCTCGGGTTCCCACTCCTCTGTGCGTGCTGAACTGGTGTATGTAGGTGTTTTATCAGGTGATTCATATGGTTTGCCATGTCGTTTGTTCTTCCTTTTGTCGCGCGAAAGTCGTGGAACGAGACACGCTCCAGGATGAAAAGCTCAATCGACACAGCTCAGAACCTTGTTGATCGAGCCTTTTTGCCCGAAACGGAAGTCGGGTATGGGAAACCATGCCGTGCCCCACATGGAACGTCTGCCCCGACTCGCGCGGTTTGCCTTTAGTCGTCTTTAAGCGCAATCATGAGTTCCTGTGCAAATGCGGCGGGAGAGGCCATGAAGCCGAGGTGTCCGCCGGGCAAGTCAACCATCTCGAGTCCCAACTGCCTCGCCAGCACCCTGGTCGACTGGTATGGCACCTGGTCCTGGGAGTCTCGTCCCCCGACGAGCACGATCCGCTCGGCTGCCGCTTCGAGCGCCGCGAGATCCAGAGCAACCCGTGGATACTGGCGCAACTCGTGCTCCATCCAGTACGCGACGTTGGACAGGGTGTACGCGTTCTCGTGCTCACGCAGAGCGTACTCCATCACCTGGAGGTCTCCGCTTCCAACGGTCCCGCCGGCAAACTGCTGCATGGCTTTGGAAACCCCCTGCTTCTGGTAGGTGTCGTAGACCCCGTCTAAAAAGGCCAGCCGTTTCGCCGCATCGGGTAGGAGCGTAATGACTGGCGGCTCGTGGGCCACGACGGTCTGGACCCGCTCAGGATACTGGGTGAGGACTTCGAGCGCGACAAGCGCTCCGGAGCTGTTGCCAAAGATGGTCGCAGGTTGATCCGTCAGATGCTCGATCAAGCTCCGAACATCATCGGCATCGGTGGAGAGCCGATGATCATAGTCCTGAGGCCCGTCGAGCGAGCTGCGAGAAAAGCCACGGCGGTCGTAGGTCACCACCTGGTACTGCGAGATCAGGTGGTGTGCGAGCGGGCGGAAGACCTCTCCATCTCCCCTGGCCCCTGGGATCAGGATCAGGAGTGGCCCATCGCCGCTCACCTCATACGACAACTGCGCGCCGGGAACCTTGAGGGTACTCATATACTTTCCTTCTTTCTTTTCTCTTTTTTACACATATTTATCTTTTGTGTAGATTCCTCTTCTTTTGACATTTCCGCGCTGACTACTTCTTCTTGCCACGCTTTAAGCCCAAGAACTGTTTGAACGTGAAAAAAGCATGAGCGTTCCCAGTATGCATTTCGTTCAAATTGAATCCTGTAAACTCTTCAGCGCGTATGTGCTCTTCACGTACGCCCGAAGCGATGAGCATGGTTTTCATCGCGCTCGCCATTTCCGGCAGCCCTGCAAGGTAATACATCGGGGACTGGAGATCATCCACATACTTTTTCAGCATGGAATGATCGATATGCCCGGTTTCTCCTCGCCATGACGAGGTCTCTTTTTCGGGTTTGGTCAGCGTGGCAATCAAGGTGAATGAGGGATGGTGCTTTGCCAATGTTTCCAGCTCGTCTAAAAACGGCGCATCCTTTGGTCGACGATTCGAGTAGAACAGAAACATGTTGTGTGGCAGTTTTCTCTCCAGTGCGTCCTTAATCATGGAGAACGCGGGAACGATGCCGATCCCTCCAATGAGAAACACCGCAGGGTGTGATGCATCATCATGCAGCGCAAATGATCCGTGCGGACTGTTCAGGAGTATTTCTATGCGCACGTTGCCTCCGATCGGCATACGTCCCAAAACTCTCTTGAAGGCCGTATCCCGCATTCTCATCGCGATCACCAGATCGTCCTCGTGAGGAGCGTTGGCGAGTGAGAAAAAGCGACTCTCGCCTTCGCTATCCGTTTCGGGAGGATCAATGAGCGTCATGCGTATATGCTGGCCAGCCTGAAAATGAAATCCGTTCGGCTTCTCAAAAACGAAAGCGATGGTGCCTTCTGCCAGGTGTTTTTTCTCTTTCAAAGCGACTTCAAATGCTGCCCTCTTCATGGAAGGTCGAACATGGTTCAACGGGGAGTGACCACGCATGGTGTGGTTCTGCTGAAACATCGCGTCTTCCTTTCTATGCGCCAACGTGCGAAACCTGTCGATGTTCATGGGGAGTCTTGATATCCCCTTCTCACATGATGTGCATATTCGTCTTAGCTTTTGTATGCCCGGACAAAGCCGGCTCCTGGGAAAGCAGAGAAGCGTGGAGGCCGCATCTCCTCCGTTTCTACCTGCGAGAAACCGGCCTCCTTGACGAGGGCAGCCAGATCGTGCGTGCGGCTCCCCCCGGCGTGAAAGCGCGCCGCCGGGCCCTGTCGTTCCTTCTTGTGCGTGAAATCGGCAATGACCAGCCGCCCCCCTGGTTTGAGCACCCGGGCGATTTCCGCGAGTCCCTGGCGTTTGAGGGGAGCCGGCAAATGATGCATCATCAAGGTCGAGAACACCACATCGAACGTCCAATCGGGGAAGGCGAGCTGCTCGATCACCCCGATCTGGAACTCGATGGGAGCGTTGCGCCGAGCCGCTTTCGCGCGGGCACGGGCAATCTGCAGTGGACTCGGGTCAATGCCTGCGACGCGGCCTGCACGGCCCACGCGGCATGCCACTTCCAGTGCCAGCGTTCCCGTGCCGCAGCCCACATCCAGCACCGCATCTCCGGGTTGCAATTGGGCGAGGGTGGTGGTCCTCTGCCTCAGTTCCCGCCACTTCCCGCGGAACAGAAAGGTGTCGATGGACCAGGCCATCAGGTCGTGGCGCCAGCCCCCGCCCATGACCAGCCCTTTTGTCTCTTTGGCCGACGCCTTGCCCGATTGGCTATGGAGGCGACGTGCGAACGAATGCATAGATCGTGCTCCTTTCAAAGAACACCTCTCTTCTGTCAGAGGGTGTGTTGACTCACGGCTGTAGTGGTGAATGAAATGCGACATCCAACGAGAGCGTTTATGGTCTGTCTTGACGCCTCATGGTTGGTTCAGATCAGTCTGTTGACAGAACGACCCATTTGAGACATACTCTCTCAAAGGGACGCTCGTATCTGGTTCCCAGTGTAGCCGGACGAGTACAAAGAAACAAGCATCAATCAGGAAGATTCGTCTCAAATGAGACAAGGAGCGCAAAATGACTCAACCGGTGAGCAACTTACGCGTGAAACGCACGCAAAAACTGTTGAGGGAAGCATTGATCGAGTTGATCGAGGAGCGAGGCTTCGACGCACTCACCGTCGGCGAATTAACCGAGCGCGCGTTGGTGAGCCGGGCCGCGTTCTATCGTAATTATGAGGATAAATATGGCCTGGTGGAGCAGATCTTTGAGGAAGCCATGAATGCCTTGCTGAACGCGGTCGGAGATCTGGGGCGAGAACATCCTTCGGAGGTCTGGGTGAAGTTTTTCGAGCATATCGCCGAGTACGAACGACTCTATCGAGCGCTGCTTGGCCAGAGGGGCAGCCCCTGGTTTGTAAGGAAGATGCGTGCGTCCCTGGCTGACCTGGTCAAAGAACGTGGGCGCCTTCCTCACGGACCGGACGCGAGCACCCACCCCGCCCACACCTTCTCAGATGAGTTCGTGCCAGACCTCGTATCCGCGATGTTTGTGGAGGCCATCACCTGGTGGCTTGAGCAGGGAAAACCCTACACGCCCAAGGAGATCGCCACACGCAGCGCCCTGCTTGCCTCTGCACTCTTCAAGGAGGCGAGCACCTGGCCATGACCGCTGGTTCGCAAGCACATCGGGTCAAGGCTCCTTATTTCTTGTGAGCATCATACTCTTCTTGATCTACCGTTCCTTCTCTCACATTTCTTGACCGGCGTTCTAGTATTGCTTTGTTCGTTTCAATTCGAGCTGCTCTAAAAGCCTGCTGGCGGGAACTGTATTTTGATAGTTCATACAAAAGAGATCAGCTTCCCGCTGGGTCTGAGTAAAATTTGCTCGAGAGAAACTAACAAAGCAGTACTAGCTGCCCAGTTGGTCGAGGGCATCATGGCTTCCGGTCGTCTCAAAGCCTGGGGGTAGCTTGCGACGAGGGATATGGTGACTCCCCCGCTTTCTTGCACCGGCTTAGAAACGCTCAACTCATCTCGTGATGCGCCATGTCGTGCGCTGGTTTACTCATCATCCGCAGCATGGGTAAACCACCCGTTCGGATAAATCGCATGACCAGGATTGCTGCCAGGAGAAGAAAGATGATATTGAGGATACTGGTGTAGTTCCACTGCACTCCCTCGGTGATCGCAACCACATTGCGATTATTGGGAATAATCCCAAGCGCCTCAAAAAGGAACTCCACGACATAGCCAGCGGCAGCCATGGTGATGTAGAACGTCAGCAGAATGTAGCCCATGACTTTCCAGCCATAATATTTGCGGTAAATATCCAGAATGGGGAGGATGATCAGGTCGGCAAAGATGAAGCTGACGACGCCACCAAAGCTAATCCCCCCTCTCCACAAGACGGCGGCCAGTGGCACGTTGCCAACCGAACATACGAAGCTCACCATCGCGACTAAAGGGCCGACAAGCGGGCCTTCGATTTTTGCGATCGTGGGATTGTTGGAGAAGAAAAACGCATTCCAGAACGAGTTGGGGACCCACGCGGCTAATGCGCCGGCAATGAGCAGCCCGAGCACAATATCGACCCACACGGAGGCCCAATCCATCACGAAAAAGTTGCTGACCGCCGTAAACCCTCTTCGACTCACCAGCCGTGAGAGAAATGAGCCACCTGACACGCTCATGTCCATGGCGGCGTGCCCCTCCATTCTCCCTATCGCCCCCTTTTCCGCTTGCGCTCTTGCCATCTGCACGAGCTTTGGTGTTAAGGTCAAACGGAAGATCACGCCGATGAAGATCACCATCAGGATGCCACCGAGAAACTCTGCTGCGGTGAATTGCCATCCCATCAGCACGATCAGGATAATGCCAAGCTCGATCACCAGATTGGTGGAGGCCAGTTCAAACGCCATCGATGAGACAAAACTTGCCCCCTTTTGGAAGATGGAACGGGCAAGGGCAACGGCCGCATAGGAGCACGAGCTGGAGGCGATCCCAAAAAGCGTGGCGAACGTCAAGCACTTGGGGCCATCACACCCGAGCGTTTTTGCCATGGCCTTATGAGAGACAACGGCCTGGACGATCCCTGAGAGGGTAAAACCGAGAATGAGCGGCCAGAGGATTTCCCAGAACATGCTGAAGGACGTAAATAAGGCTTGACCGATGCTATTGACGATCTGCATAGAAGTTCACTGCTCCCGTTCCTGTATGATGAGGTAGAATAAAAGTGAAGTGCCATCCCAATCAGCTACAGGGATAGCTGGACAGAATTCGCGCTGTCCGGTCTGCCATCCCTGTGCCTTATGGGACACACAGCGTTGCTACTTCGCTACGGTGTATCCCGTATCGTCGAGCACTTCCTCGATCTTCGCCAGGGTCACTTTTTGTGGGTCGTAGTCGATGTGGACCGCTTTCGTTGGGATATTGACCGTGACCTGACTCACCCCTTCCAGTTTTCCAACGGCCCCCTCTATCGCGTGCTGGCAATGCTCGCAAGAAATGTCGGGGGCTATAAGGGTCGTAGATTCCATAATAACTATCCTCCTTTGATTCATCTAAATCACCTTGAAAGTAATGGGTACAATCCATCCCTCCACGCTGCTCTCGCAGCGAGCTACCCTCCAAAGGGATGGAAGGTTTTATGAAACTCGATTCTTCCACTCCTGTGGTCGCAGGCGACTCCATCCTGGAAGAAGAGAAGGGAGCTACTGATTTCCAGCAATCGTGTAGAGTTGGACTAACTCCTGAATGACCTGCTCTTCGCGGTCGCCTTTGATCCCTTCGGGGACACAGGTACGTAAGTGCCCTTCCAGGATCATGGCTTCCAGTTTTTCCAACGCCTTGCGAACCGCGTAGGTTTGACGTAAGATGTCGATACAGTACTTATCCTCCTCTACCATCTTACGTATCCCCGCCACATGGCCCTCGATGTAGGAGAGCCGTTTCAGCGCGTCTGGCTTGCGATCTTCCTGCATCTCACGTCTTCCTTTCATTGAATACGCTGTTTAGCGCCCAAACCGTCGCAACCGCAATGAATTGCTGACGACTGTTACCGATGAGAGCGCCATCGCTGCCGCCGCGAAGATCGGCGCGTTTTCCCGCAAGAACGGGATGAGCGGCGAAAGGATGGCGGTCGGAATTAAGATGACGTTGTAGGCAAAGGCCCAGAAGAGGTTCTGCCTGATGGTGCGCATCGTCGCCCACGAGAGCGCCAGCGCCGTCACGACACTCTTCAGGTTGCCCTTGACAAGGGTGATATCCGAAGCCTCCATGGCGATATCAGTTCCCGTGCCCATGGCGATACCGGCATCCGCCTGCACCAGCGCAGGAGCATCATTGATGCCATCTCCCGCAAAGGCGACGACCAGCCCTTGCTCCTGTAGGCGCTTGACTTGGTTGGCTTTGTCTTCCGGTAAGACCTCGGCCAGGACGTGTTCAGCAGGGATGCCAACTTGCGCTGCAATGGCCTGCGCTGCTCGCCGGTTGTCTCCGGTTATCATCCAGACACTCAGCCCCTGCGCCTGTAACTGCTTGACGGCCTCTCGTGAGCCCTCTTTGACGGTATCGGCCACTGCCACCAGCCCCGCTACTTCGCCATCGATGGCCACGAGCATGGTGGTCTTGCCTGCCTGCTCCAAAGCCGCCAGTTGCTCCTCAAGCACATCATACGCGAGAGCACGTTCTCTCAAGAGACGTCGGGTGCCGATGAGCACTGCATGTCCCTCGACGGTTGCTTCCAGGCCGCGCCCGGTAATGGACGTAAAGTGTTCGGGAGATGTGCCGAGCACGAGTCCTCGCGCTCTGGCTCCCTCGACAACGGCTTCGGCCAGGGGATGCTCGGAACCTTGTTCCGCCGCAGCCACCAGGTGCAGCAAGTCATCGGCTTGCTTGTCACCAACGGTAATGACATGGGTCAATTCGGGCTTGCCCTTGGTGATGGTCCCCGTTTTGTCGAACAGGACCGCACGCACCGCCTGGATGCGTTCCAGGCTCTCCCCGCCTTTGATCAAGATGCCCTGTTCAGCGCCTTTGCCTGTCCCTACCATGATGGCGGTCGGTGTGGCCAGCCCTAAAGCGCACGGGCAAGCAACAACCAGCACGGCCACCGCTGCGACGATGGCAACAATCCAGGGTTGACTTCCGGCGGCCATACCGGCTGCGCTGGTGCCAGTAATATTACCAGCAATGGCCCAGCCGACGAAGGTAAGCGCCGCGATGACCAGCACAACGGGGACGAAAATGCCTGCAATGGTGTCCGCCAGGCGCTGAATGGGAGCCTTGGAGCCTTGCGCCTGCTCAACCATGCGAATGATACTGGCAAGCACGGTATCGGCTCCCACCTTTGTGGCGCGCATATGCAGCAAGCCACGCTGGTTGATGGTTGCGCCGATGAGCGACTCTCCCATGGTCTTCTCAACAGGGATGCTCTCTCCGGTAATCATCGATTCGTCGATGGCGGAGAGACCCGACAGCACCACGCCGTCCACAGGAATCTTCTCGCCGGGGCGCACCACCAGTTCATCACCGACCTGCACCTGCTCTATCGGCAGCTCCACTTCTTGCCCAGTGCGTAGAACGTGAGCCGTGCGCGCCTGCAAGCCGATCAGTTTCTTGATGGCCTCGTTGGTCTGCCCCCTGGCACGCGCCTCCAGGTACTTGCCCAGGAAGATCAGCGTCACGATCAAGGCGGTCGTATCATAGAAAGTAACGCCCCCAACGATCTGCGGGAAGAACGTCGCGACGACACTCATCACATAGGCAGCCGTCGAGCCGACCGAGATGAGCGTATCCATGTTGGCGCTGCCATGCCGCAGTGTCTTGATGGCCCCTCGGTGAAATTCCCAGCCGACGAGGGCCCAGACGGGGGTGGTGAGGACCAGCAAAAGCAGGTTCTCGCCGGGGAAGCGATTCATGAAAAACATGCTGAGGATCACAACGGGCAGTGTCAGCACGATCCCCAATACGAGCAGGTTGCGCTTACGGGTAATCTCCGCCTGTTTGCGTCTGCTCTGCTCGTCCTCGCGGAAAGCGCTGCTCAATGGAGCGGCGGTGGCTCCGGCAACAGCACTCTCTTCTCGTTCCTGCACCGTTTTTTGCGGCGCAGGAGCCTGGGGGATGGCTTTGTATCCGACTGTCTCCACTTTCTGCACCATCTGTTCGATGCCTGTGCGGATGGGGTCATAGGTTACGCTGGCCTGCTCGGTAGCAAGGTTGACACTGGCATCTAGCACACCTGGCACCTTCTTCAACCCTTTCTCGATACGCATGGCGCAGGAGGCGCACGTCATCCCCTCCAGAGCCAACACCGCTCGGCTCTCTCCTATCGAATCCGCTGGAGAACGAGGTTCCTCTCCTTTTTCTACGATCGAAAGCTGAATATCTGAAGCCATGATGGTCACCTTTATCTTTGTCTGCTCATCCAATGACCCATACCCCCTGGGGGAGGGTATTAATAGTATAGCGTGCTTGTGAGCAAAATGTCAAGGGTTGGATAGAGTTGAGGAGGGATACAGACCATGTTTTTCGTCTCTCTTTACAGCAGAGGAGGGGAACAAAAAGGGAACGAGTAGCGTCCCACTACCAGGCAATACGCACCTGCCCATCAATATGTCCTATGAAGAGGGGATAACAGATGAATAGATCAATCCTTCCCGTGATGCTGCTCTTCTTGTTCCTATTGGCACTTGTCGGGTTGACTGCATGCGGCTCAAATTCAGCACACGTTGGCCAACAACACACGCCAGTTCCAAATGATATGCAAAGGAAAGCGATGGGATTGAACGAGCTGATCGCTCAATTGAGAGCTGCCGGTGCCACAGTCGTACCGGGAACGGGTGTCAATCAGCCATTCATGAATGTTGCTGGACATATCCTCACGGTGAATGGTGAACAGATACAGGTCTATGAGTACGCAAGCGTGTCAGATGCGAGTAATCAGACCGCCCGCGTTTCCCCTGATGGGACCTCGTTCACCATGGTTTCATCGAGCGATGGGTCTGGCAGCGCTTATCAAGTGGATTGGGTGAAGCCACCGCATCAGTATAAAGCGGGATGGATCATTGTGATCTACATTGGGACAAACGCATCTCTTATGCACCTCCTGGTAGGGATTTTAGGAAAGCAGTTCGCGGGGATGTAGTGGGAACTCCCAATGGTCCGTGAAAGATGTCCTGGCCCACAAGAGGGGACCCTGTCCAATTGTAGCTACTTCATGCGTTAGCTGTGGTAGCAATACCTCATCCAAATCGCTACGAAAGAGGGCCAGGTACGCATGTCTGATCCGCCTGTATCGACACTCCAGATCTCGCTGGAACAATTCACTGCTCTGCTGGATCGCTGTCAGTGGCCACTGTACACCTTTCTGCGAGGCATGGTGGGCAATGATGAGCAGGCGCGTGATCTCATGCAAGACACGTTCTACGATGCCTGGCGAACAGCGCAGCAGGGCAATCCGCCTTTTGATCGCGGGAGCGCAGAGGAGGCAGGCATGCGCCGCTGGCTCTTTCATGCTGCCTACAATCGCGCCTGCTCCGCCTTGCGTCGCCGCCGAATCATCTCCTGGTTGCCGCTCGAGAGCTCAACCCGGGATACAGTTGAGGATGGCTCATTCGAGGATCAGATCGCCGAGCGTCAGGCTGTGCACGCAGCGCTGGCCTCTCTTTCACCGGTAGACGCCTCCTGCTTGTTACTCATCGTTGTCCATGGCTTCACCGCTGCCGAAGTCAGTCAGATCGTCGGCGCTTCGCCTGAGGCCGTTGCCAAACGCTTCTCTCGCGCCAGGCAGAGGCTGCGTGACGCCTATTTCGCACAAAATGTCCAGCCAGAAATGAGGTCGCGTTCATGAGCCAGAACTATCGTGTGCCACCCCCCAACTGCGCAGCCTTCGCGCCGCTCATGCCATTGGCTTCGCATGATCTGCTCAGCGAGGAGCAAACCACCGCGCTACACGCGCATCTGGCAGCCTGCCTCTCTTGCCGGGCCGAACTTGCCACCTACGATCAGGCCGAGGAGGCCTTGCGCCATGCCTTTAGGATAAGCCCGAACGGTACGCCCCCACTCTCCAGAGCGGAAATTATGCGTACTCTTGTCAGACGCCCTGATCGCGCCAGTGCTTCATCAGTTGGCTCAATACCTTCATTGCCACAGGCTCAGTTCTCCCAGCCGCCACGTAGAAAGCGCCCCTTCTTCGCTGGCGTGCCTGCCTTTGCCGCCGCGCTCGCCATGATTCTGATCGCGGTCGTGATCTTTGGCATTCCGGGCTTGCTGCCTGGACTCAGAGGAAACAAGGGTGCCTTCTCAAGAAGGAACGTTCCTGCGCAAACCACCCCGCAAGCTGTTGCTGACCTGACGCATATTCTTCTGAACAGTATCTCGATGGTTTCACCGAAGGAAGGCTGGGCGGTCGGCGTGACCCTGCTGCGTCAACCATCAAACGATCCTCGCTTGCCTGCATATGGAGACCCGGTCATCCTTCACTACTGGCAGGGCCGTTGGAGTCCGGTGCCACTCCCATCTGCTCTCACAAGCCACCTGGTCAATATCCGCCTGGGTTGTGGTGTCCACTGCCCCGGTATCATCCTGCACAGCCTCTCGATGGTTTCGGCAACCGATGGTTGGGCAGTGGGCAACACTGTGCTTCCCCCCAATGCCGACGGGGTGACTGTCGGCATCGTCCTCCATTACACCGGCGGCCAGTGGGTCCTGGACAGTTACAGGGATTCCGCTCTTTTCAGCATTTTTATGCGCACAGCCAGCGACGGCTGGATCGCGGGGGATGGCAGATCTTCTGGATGGAGCGGAAGCAAAGGCAATGCGCCGGCATTCCATTACACTGGCAAGGCGTGGATACCAGTGAACGACCCGGCCCTTGCTTCGGTCCTCCCAAGGACCATCGTTGCCCTCTCAGCTACCAACGTCTGGGTAAACGGAACGGATATCAGCGGCACAGGATTCGATGGGGATGATCCCGAGGTCATTCTCCACTACGATGGCAGCCAGTGGACACGGGAGAAGACCGATCTTGCTAATTCGCGCGTCTACGGCATGGTTCTGCTTTCGCCAACCGAAGGGTGGGCAGTTGGCAGCCTTTCTGGCGGCACCGGTCCTCATCCTGCCCACCCTCAGAAGGCGTTGGTCGAGCAGTATTCCCACGGGACGTGGCAGCAGGACACAAGTTTCACTGGCCCGCCCAATAGCTCTGGCTCTAGCCTGTACGGGATAGCGATGGTCTCCGCCAGCGAGGGTTGGGCCATCGGGTCGGATGGGCTGATTATCCACGATCTGGGTGGCGCCTGGACGCAAGTATCCAGCCCCACCGACCAAACCTTAGAGAGCATTGCCATGCTTTCGCCCACCGAGGGGTGGGCAGTTGGCGACCAGGGCACCATCCTGCACTACTTCAACGGTGCCTGGGGCCTGTATCAAGGTGGTAAATAGTGTGAAGAGCGAGCAGGTTTTGAGGTGAAGAGTGAGCACTCGGCGCGAAGCATGAGTAGTGGTCATTCGTCGCTTGGGGAAGCCGCTCCCCATCTGGTTTCCTTTTCCTGAGAGTTGTAAATTGGGGTCATACCATTGTTTCGTCCCCTTTTCCCCGCTAAGCGGAAAGCCGCGAAGAGACCCACCCTTCAGAAAAGCTCCTCTGTTTATCTCACGTAGGTAGAGCATATTCATCCTGCTGGGATGTTGATGAAGACACGGGTTGTGAGACAGGTCAACAGAAAGTCACAGGAAAGCTGTCCCAAATCAGACGGCTCAACCCTCTTTATGTGTACGACCACATGTAGTGGTCATCACAAGACCATTCCGAGCACCTGTTCAGTAAGAGAAAGGAGGACGGTCATGACACACCCGTCCACACGTATTCTTGTTCTTGGCGCGGGGGTTGCGGGCTTGCTCTTTACCCTACGCCTGGCCGGCAAAGTGGCCCGCGAGTCGGTCCAGATCACTCTGGTCGACGCATCGGACACCTTCACCGTGCGCCCCAGGCTCCATGAGTTTGCCACCAGGCAGCGAGACTTCCGGCGCGCGTTTCGAGAGATCCTGCGCAACACGCACGTCCAGTTTCTGCAGGGACGCGTCACCAGCCTGGATCCCAGCCAGCACCGCGTCACGGTCCAGGTCGAGCAAGAGCAACAGCATGAGTTGGCGTACGATTACCTGGTCTATGCGCTGGGGAGTCTGACCGATCGCCACAGCGTGCCTGGGGTGGCAGAGTACGCCTACAGCCTCTCGGCAAGCGGTCCGTTCTCAGCAGAGGCCTTGCGCGACACGCTCCCTGCCCTCGCGGAAAGAGGCGACCAGGTGGTGGTCTGCGGCGGCGGAGCCACCGGCATCGAAACTGCGGCGCAGGTAGCCAGCGTCTATCCGCAGATCAAGGTCAGCCTGGTGACGCATGGGTCGCTCGCTCGCTCCTGGGACACGCGTGTGGCCGAGGCGATCGGGCGCAGACTGGTCAGCCTGGGCATCGAGATCGTCGAGCAGAGCACGGTGAGCGCCGTGCGCCCGCACAGCGTAGCCTTGGATCAGGGGCGCGAGATCGCATGCTCCCTGTGTATCTGGACGGGAGGCTTTGTGGTCCAGCCTTTGGCACGCGAAGCGGGCCTGGCGGTCAATGAGCGCGACCAGGTGCTCGTCGATCCCTTTCTGCGTTCGCTCTCCCACCAGGAGATCTACGCGATGGGCGACGCGGCCTCGCCCGTGGAGAACCCGGGAGTCGCGCATGTGCGTATGAGCGCCTTCACGGCCGGCATCATGGGCGCGCATGGCGCTGATTGTGTGAGTGCCATGCTCAGGGGCCAGACGCCCACACCGCTCAGCTTCGCCTACCTGGCTCAGGCCATTGCTCTGGGGCGAGGCCACGCGATCTTCTTCCCGCTTTCTGCTGACGATCGGCCCAGGCCGCCCTACATCACCGGCTGGCTGGGCTCGCTCGTTCGCGCGGCGGCGGTGAACTTTGTCGTGACAGCTACGCTGGTGCAACATCGCTTTCCAGGCGCGTTTGCGTGGCTCGGGAAGCGACGCTATGAGCAGGCCCAGCGTCTGTCGCGAGTCGAGGAAGAGCACCGATCGAGGCCTTTGGCTCACCTCTCCTGAAAGAGGAGCAGAGAGCAGCTCAGTACGAGATGGGGGGCTTGCGCTCTGCGGGTTCAAAACGCTAGAATTGTTCCCATGTGTGGTGGAGACTCGTCTTTTTTGCGAGAGACGAGTCTCCAACAGACGACACAGGGGGACACCATCTGTGTATGCGTTGATGAAAGGCGGGAAGCAGTCATGGAAGCCTTTGAAACCTATCGTCCCTACCTCTTCTCCATCGCCTACCGCATGCTCGGCAGCGCCATGGATGCCGAGGACCTGGTGCAGGAGACCTACCTGCGCTCTCAGGCCACGCCGCCGGAAACCATTCGCTCGCTCAAGGCGTTTCTGACCACCATTCGCTCGCGCTTATGCATGGATCAGCTCCAGCTCGCGCACAGGAAGCGGGAGGTGTACGTGGGTCCCTGGTTACCCGAGCCGATCCTCACCCCCACGACTGCGGCCACGGAAGATCCAGCCGAGCGCGTCGAGAGGGAAGAGTCGATCTCGCTGGCGTTCCTGGCTCTGTTGGAGGAGCTCCAACCCTTCGAGCGAGCCGTCTTCCTGCTGCACGAAGTCTTCGATTACGACTTCCCCGAGATCGCGACGATGCTTGACAAGAGTGAAGCGGCTTGTCGCCGCTCCTTCAGCCGGGCGAAGCTCCATCTGCGCGCACATCGGCCACGCTTTGGCGCCTCTGCTGAAACCCATCGGCAGTTGCTCAGCGGGTACTTCCAGGCCATCGAGACCGGTGAGATGACCCCCTTGATGAACCTGCTCTCCGAAAATGTGACCTTGTGGGCCGATGGGGGCGGGAAGGTCAAAGGAGCGGCCACCCGCCCGCTGACTGGGCGTGAAGCGGTAGCACGCTTTAGCGTAGGCGCTCGCCAACGCTTTGTGCCGCCAGCGGGCTCGCAGGCGGAGATGGCCGAGGTCAACGGCGAGCCCGCGCTGATCATCCGCGTGGGCACTCAAGCGCTCTTGGTGCTGAGCATTGAAGTCGAGCAAGGGCAGATTCAGGCGATCCGCATCGTGGCCAACCCGGACAAACTCACCCGGGTCTGAAGAGAAACGGGAGATGGTCCCATGGTTGCTTGCATGCACGTCTCCAGCCGAGTGTTCCGAGAGAAGGAGAGGCGAGCATGAACAGACTGGCGTTTCTCTGCGGTGTGACAAAGAGGCGCGCTCGCGCGCGGATCACCCGATTGATCGAGGCGAAGCTCGCCGTGGCAAGCAGAGCCTGGAAGGAACAACTCCTATGGAAAAAGATGCAACATTGCCCAATGACGCGCCCTCCGGATGGGGTGGAACTCCGATGCTTCCTGGTGGGGAGCTGACTACACTCGCTCGACTTTCGTTCTATTGCGATGTGCTGGGCGCGCGAGTTCTGCGTGAGCTTCCCGGGACTCTCTCCTGCCTGCGTTTTGCCGAGAGCCAGATTCTCAAGTCAGCGCCCTTTGGTGCCAGATCAGACCAGCCTGCCGTGATCAATTCGCCGCTTCACAACCACAAGTGCGTCATCAGCGAAAGGAGACGGGATTGGGGGTATCGTTTGCCATCTCGACTATCTTGCAGGTATGCTACTGGAAAAGACCGATCACGACAATGATCTGCTCGCAAAACAGGAAGATTTTCTCTCTGTTGTGATGCAGAGGGCATCGGTCATCGTCACTGCCGGGATTTGTAAACCCTCCATGGCGAGGTTTGTTTAGAAGACCATTGGTTTGGTGCAGGATACTTCAGAAGGAGGTTGGCGGAATGCTCGCTCACTGCGATATTATCGCCTTCATCGCAACCACACAGCCGGAACAAGCCAGGGTATTCTACAGCGAGGTGTTGGGATTACGCTTGATGGAGGATACCCCGTTTGCCCTGGTCTTTGATGCTAATGGCACGATGCTGCGTATCCAAAAGGTACAGACGCTCACCCCAGCCGGGCATACGGTGCTAGGATGGCATGTCGTTGATGTTCATGAAACGGTGGAGATATTGTTGAAACGAGGCATTATCTTTGATCGCTATCCAGGTCTACCACAAGATGAGCAGGGGATTTGGACCACTCCTGATGGGAATAAAATCGCTGGTTCACCGATCCAGATGGGAATACCTTATCCTTAACAGAAATTCTGCATAACTAACTTCTGGCTCGTCTCTGCTTTCTGTTGCTGTTCCATGTATGACCAGACCTGGACCAGGTCGGCTCCGTGAGCATCTCCTCCTTTCTGCCGAAGAGACGGCAGGTACCGGGCAATCTATGCAAGGAGATCGCGGACGGCTGGGAGCACCTCCCTGGCCAGTCGCTCGCGCTGCGTGGTTGCCTCACCGACTGGCCACATATTGAAAAAGGTGAAGCCGTGACGGGCCATGGTCGCCAATTGCCTGGCCACCTTCTCGGCGCTCCCGGCGATGCGCCATCGGTTCGTGACGGCTCCCTCCTCCACGAGGATCGGGATGTTGTATCCGTAGGTGATCTCGTCGGGGTTCCGCCCGGCATGTTCCGCTACCGCCCGGATGCGCTCTCCTTTCTGGTACGCCTGCTCTGGCTCCAGAAACTGATACGTTGGCAACCAGCCGTCGGCTTTGCGCCCGACGAGATCGAGCATCTGGTTCCCGAACACTCCGAGCCAGAGGGGGATCGAGTGGCCGGGCTTGGGTTCGATGGTGGCTCCCTCGGTCCTGAAGTGCTCTCCTGCGTAGGAGAAGCCGGAGGTGCTCCAGAGGCCGCGCAGGATATCGAGGGCCTCTTCGAGGGCCTGCACCTTCTCGCGAGGCGAGCGCTGCGTGAGGCCAAAGGCTCTATAGGCTGGCTCGTTCATCGGCCCACCAGCGCCGAGCACGAGGAGGAGACGACCGCCAGAGAGGCGATCAAGGGTCTCGGCCATCTTGGCCAGCACGGCCGGATGCCGGTTGGGCAGGGCCAGCACCACCGGTGCCACCCTGATCCTGCTGGTGGAAGCCGCCACCCAGCAGAGCAGCGTCCACAGCTCGAACGAGGGATCACTCCCGTGCAGGACATCGCCATGGAGCGTTACCACGTCGAAGCCAAGTTGCTCCGCGTGTAGGGCCTCCGTCACAGGGTCCACACCAGGTCGTCTTCCTGTGTGGATGTTCACTCCGAACTGCAGATTTTTGAAATCTCTCACCAGTATCTCTCTCCTTCCTTCTCGTAGGACAAAAGTCGTTTCATCTCCGGTGTTCGGCGTACAGTCATCAGCAAGTCGCCACGGGGGCGCAGCGTCACCAGCGGCTCAGGGGTGACGACTGTCCCAGACAGAAGCCGCAGCTGATAGCGTGACAGGATCGTCGCCAGGATCAACTGCGCTTCGTAGAGCGCAAACTGATTGCCAAGACACAGCCGTGGGCCACCCCCAAAGGGGAAGTAGGCAAAGCGGTGGCGTCCTGCCGCCAGCGGTACGGAGAACCGTTCGGGATCGAACTCGTCAGGTCGCTCCCAGAAGGCCGGATGACGATGCGTGACGAAAGGGAAGACCAGGACGTAGGCTCCCTTGGGAAGAGAGTAGCCACCGATCTCGTCGTTGCCGAGGGCACGACGGCCTAGACCCCAGGCTGGTGGATAGAGGCGCATTACCTCCTCAATCACCATGCGGGTGGAGGGGAGCTGTGGAAGATCCTCGATCAGCGCAGGACGCCCGTTCAACACCTGCTGATATTCCTCCTGGAGCTTTGCTTCGACGTGAGGATGCTGTGCGAGGAGGTAGAACGTCCACGAGAGCGCGTTGGCGGTCGTTTCGTGACCGGCCAGCAGCAAGGTCAGCACTTCGTCGCGCACCTGTTGATCCGTCATGCCCTCGCCGGTCTCCTCATCGCGTGCCTCCAGGAGCATCTCGAGCAAATCGTCGTGCTGAGCGGGACGCCTCCGGCGCGCGCGAATGATCTCCTCAACGACCGTGTACAGTTCACGACAGGCAGTAGACAGACGATGACGTTGCGGTGTTGGCAGCGACAGTACCCATGGGAGGTAGAACGCCGAAGCCAGCAGATGATTCACCGCGGTAAGGGCCCGTCCGACGCGCTCTGTCTCCGCGCTCAAGTCGGTCCCGAAGAGCGCTTTGCCGACGATGTTCAAGGTTAGGCTGCTCATCTCCTGCGTGAGGTCGAGCGGCTTGTTCGTTTCCACGAAGCTGCTCGTTTCCCAGCGCTGGGTCCACGTCAATGTAGTATCGGTCATGAGCGTTCCGAAGGCGGCGACTCGCTCACGATGAAAGGCGGGTTGGATCAAGCGGCGAAGCCTCAGCCACGACTCGCCATCGTTGGTCAGCAGACCTCTCCCAAGAACAAGGCTGAGCACATGATAGTCGGGCACGTCCTTGTTGTAGTTGCGGTGATTCTCCTGGAGGACGTGTCGCACCCCGTCAGGATGAAAGATCAGCGTGAGAGAACCGGCGAGCGTAGGAACTGAGACGGTATCTCCGTAGCGCTCGCGCATCTCGAGAAGGAAGTCGAGTGCATGGCGCAAAAAGCTGAGCGTGTTCCTGGCCGCTGTAGACCATGGTGGTCCAGGCGGGTGATGCCCACACTGCTTTCGTCCGAGAGAAAGCCGTTCAGAGGCGCGTGATGAAGATATAGGGTGAGTCATGCATTGCTCTCCTATCGGAAATGGTCATTGGTGCATTGCTCCATCTCATAGCAACTGGATGACGTGTCATCAGGATAGACAGTTGACTGTCACTGGAGATTGCTATCAAGTAATGATACAATAAGTATAGGGAATACATGTTGGAAACACAAGTACGCAAAAAATTCTGACGTAGTCTAGAAAATCATACCATAAGAGGGAGTGTAGCATGGCGGAACAGAAGAAGATGGCGCCACACCCCGTCGAAGTGACCCTTTCGATCATTGGAGGCAAATGGAAACCGCTGATCGTGTTTTATTTGCTCAGCGGAACCAAACGCTTCAACGAGGTACGCAGGTTCCTTCCCCAGGCGACCCAGCAGATGCTCACGCTGCAATTACGTGAGTTAGAGCAGGCCGGGGTCCTTCACAGGCACGTCTATGCGCAGGTACCTCCAAAGGTCGAATATTCCCTGACCGAACTGGGGCAGAGCATAGAGCCGGTACTCCGTCAGATGTGTAGCTGGGGTGAATGGTACAGCGAGCAGATGGGTCTTGAGTTTCAGCGACTCATTCCTGAGGCAGAAGCACACCTGGAAAAGCAGCATGAACCGCGAACGCTGATCACGTAAGCAGAGTAGAGAGAGCGCTTTTCACCTGAGTCGCGCCTTTGGGAGAGCTTTCTTTGCGCTTGCGGCACACGAGCTGTCCATCCCGACAGCACCACTGGTTGCTGCTATTGGCGCGGCGATCAGTTGCGTGTTGGTCTTCGTCGGCTTATTCCTTGCCCATGCGGGGTTGAACTACGGGGTAGACCGGCATCTTGCTTCACTTCTTGGATGGTTTAGTTTCCTGGCATCTGTCTGGTAAATGAGGTGACAAGTGAGCAGGTTTTAAGGCGACGAGGGAGCAAGCGGCGCGAAGAGTGAGCACTGGGGATGCACCCGCCTGGAAAAACCGCTCCCCATCAGGTATACTCCCTCTAGAAGTTGTAAATTGCGGCGCTAATCGCGAGACGGTACTTCCCGAAGGATAAGCGTCCTTTGGCCGCTCTTGCAGGAGGGATGCGGATGGTCGCAAGGGCAGGCGTTGCCTCGATTTGTTCTCGCATGACGGGCTGCTCCTGATCGCGGATGGATGAAGAGCTTCAAGAATCACCCAACAATTGAAAGGAGTACTTTGGATGAGAAAAATTATCGTCCTCTCTTTCATAACGCTTGACGGCATCATGCAGGGGCCAGGTGGGCCAACAGAAGATACCAGTGGGAACTTTACGTATGGTGGATGGACAGTTCCGTACTTTGATGATGTTCTTGGCAAGATCATGCAAGAGCAAATGAGTAGGCCATTTGATCTCTTATTAGGGAGAAAAACATTTGAGATCTTTGCATCCTATTGGCCACATCATGAGGATGAAGGAGCTGGCATCAACAAAGCAACAAAGTATGTTGCTTCGAATACGCTTACAACACATGAGTGGAGGAAGTCGGTCTTTTTAAAGGGGAACGTTGTGGATGAAATTAAGAAGCTCAAACAACAAGATGGTCCTGACTTACAAGTGCATGGGAGTGGCAATCTCATGCAGACGTTACTCTCGCATGATTTGGTCGATGAATTGTGGCTCAAAATATTTCCTGTGACATTAGGTCAGGGGAAACGCTTGTTTGATCAAGGGACTCTTCCCGCTTCCTATACCTTGGTTGAATCTCAATTTTCACCAAGGGGAGTGATTATTGCTACCTTCAAACGTGCGGGAGAAGTCAAAACAGGATCATTTGCCTAATCGTTCACGATGAAGCAAGGCCTTTAGGCCACGCCTCCACGCCGCCTGCATTTTCTGCCAGGAATGTCAGGCGAGTTTCCATACAACGCATGAGATGAACGGCGATCAGTTCCAGGACAAGCATACACGAAAATGGAGTGATGGTCATCGGACTGCAGGCGGATTTGGGCTCAGACCTGCGACAGCATACACACGCGAGATTGAGCGTCACTGGAGCAGCGCGGGCGGGCTTGTGTGGCTGCGCGCTGGTGCCTGGATGTTTGTTGAGAGGATCGGTCGTCGGTCTGACGCAGAATCCTCCTCGAGGCCGATGTCTTCTGGCTTCGCCTCCTGTATGCTATTCTCTGTACAAGTGGACGGTGCAAGACGGGGGGTCACGTTTACGCGAATGAAACGGCGCGAACAGAAAAGAAGCCGCCAACACGTGAACCCTGTCTTCAATCCTTACCAGTCAGGAGAAAAATGATATGCTGGTCAAAACACTGCGTTTTCTGAGTCTTGTCTGTGCTGCATTGGTGCTGGGACTGACGCTCACGCATAATCTGGAGATTCCTGGCAAACACCTGCTGAGTGGTGCTGAGTGGCTGGCTGTCCAACAGACCTTCTACGGCGGCTTCGCGATTGTAGGAGGGATGGCCGAAATACTTGGCCTGCTCTCGACGGGCCTCTTGCTCTTCCTTCTCCGCAAGCAGCGCGTGGCCCTGGCTTTGACGCTCGTCGCGGCCCTCGGCTTTGCAGGGACGCTCGCCCTGCTCGCTTTCGGCAATAACCCGCTGAATCAGCAGATTGCCTCCTGGACGCCGGCGAACTTGCCCGCCACCTGGCGCGAGATCCGCAATGCCTGGGATAGTTTCCATGCCGCCAGCTCCGTTCTGGCGGCTCTGAGCCTCGTTACCTTGCTCATCGCTCTACTGCGCGATACCCCGTCATCTTCCCGTGCTAGGGAGGTGATGCCAGAGGCATGATACCCAGCTGGCGCAGGAAGAAGTGCCCCTGTAGCGCTGCGCGTTCAGCAGAGCAATGCTGACCGGGAGGGAGGCCGAGACTCGTCTGGCACCCGATAGGGGGTGGAACCCGGACTGCCGCTCGCAATGGCGGCGGAGCATGACGTGGCGATGCAGATCGTTCTCTCTACCTGTGGCTCCACGGCGGAAGCCGTCCTGTGGAGGTGCAGCTCAATACCCTGTCCACTTGTGGCGGTCAGAACATGTGGCATCTCTCTCCGGTGTTCGCCATCCTCTTGGTTCAGAAAAACCGCGAAGTGCCGGAAAAGTCCTTCCGCGGTGAGGATGACGATGATGATTGAGCCAGCTAATGGGCCATCTGGGGGAGAAGGAAGGGAGCTAACGCCAGAAGCCAGGAATTTAACCACCCAGGCAAGGCACGATGACTGATCGTGAGTCGCCGGTTTTTCAGACAGCGAACAGAATATAGCACGAGAACGTTTTTTGCAAGGGCGCTGATGCACACGGGATCGTTGCGTCAAGGACCGGCAGACTCTGCATCTGCACCTCCGCCTGATGGACGGATAGAGTTGCGTTCTCTCTGGGCGCTCTCCAATTGCGTGAGCCTCTGCCCTGACGCTAGCATAACACGAAGGAGGAGAAGAGCATGGAAACGAGTCAGAAGCTGGTGGTATTCGCTGGGGGCCATCCGATCTTGAACGTCAAAAACGTGGCCACCAGCCTTGATTACTACTGCACCAGGCTGGGGTTTGAGACGGATTTTTGTTGGCCCTGGGGACAAACGCCCCCGACGTTTGCTCAAGTCAGCCGGGGTCATTTCTCGGTGATGTTGGCCCAAGGGGCACAAGGCGGTCCAGGCATGTGGATGTACCTCGATCTCGCCTCACTGGAAGATCTGGCCGCCCTGCATCAAGAGTATTTGGCAAAGGCGGTGAAGGTGATCGAGCCGCCCACCGATAAACCGTGGGGGATGCGCGAGATGCTGATTGAGGATCCGGACGGGCATATCCTGAGAATCGGTGCCCCTCGACCTCACGAGTAGATCACCGGATTTTTCGATCATGGTGCCCGCAACCCATGGAACGTGGGATGCTCCATCTGCCCCTCTGCACGAGGGATGCAAAAAGAGCCACCTACCCCAAGAGTGCTCACCAATGCCGTAGCCAGATTCGTCCCAGCTGACCCGGTGCCGTTGCCACTGCTCAACGGCTTGAGAAGCACTCAGCTCATGTCGTGATGAGACATGCCCTGCGCTGGTTTGCTCATCATCCGCAGCATGGGCAGGCCACCCGTGCGGATAAAGCGAATGACGAGGATCGCTGCCAGGGGGAGGAAGAGCATATTGAGGATACTGGTGTAGTTCCACTGCACTCCCTCGGTAATCGCCACTACGTTGCGGTTCTGCGGAATGATACCGAGGGCCTGGAAAAGAAACTCGACCACCTAACCTGCTGCCGCCATCGTGATGTAGAACATCAGCAGGATATAGCCCATGACGCGCCAGCCGTAATATTTGCGATAAATAGCAAGAATGGGCAGGATAATCAGGTTGGCAAAGATGAAGCTGACAACACCACCAAAGCTAATCCCCCCTCTCCACAAGACGGCAGCCAAGGGCACATTGCCAACAGAGCACACAAAACTGATAAGCGAGACAACGGGCCGACCAGCGGATCCTCAATTTTTGAGACGGTAGGATTGTTGGAGAAGAAAAACGCATTCCAGAACGAGTTGGGCACCCACGCGGCCAGGGCATCGGCGATGAGCAATCCCAGGTACCTGCGCCCATTACTACTAAGAGAGGTTGAGAGTATTTCCTCACGGCAAAAAGAGAGGAAGCTGAGCTGAGCTGCGAGAGGAGGCGAACTCCCTTCTCCTGAAGATCCGCTCAGGATGCCAACCCTGATGATCGTCTCCACCTGCTGCTCGGTCGGAGGTCGCGCTGGTCGGTGCGCTTCCCGGCCTAAGCACGTTCTTGCTCATCTGTGGGTCAGAGTTTGGGGCCACTGCCCATGACGGGGCTCATGACGCTTTCATGACACTTCCTCCTTATAATACGAGGACCAGAGAGGTCGAGGCGCATCAGCTGGGCAGTAGCCCCAAACCCTGTCGAGTGGGCCTTTGAGCCAGGAAATGCTCTCACACAATTTTAGATGTTCGGGAAAGGATACATAATGAAACTATCGTTATTCGGCTTTGTGGGAAGTCTCCTCTTCCTGGTACTCGTGCTTGCAGCTAGTGGGACACGTACCACCACAGGCACAACAAATTCCAATCATTCAGGAAGCATGTCCGGCATGAATATGGGAACACCAACAGCCTCATCTCCAACCAGTGATCCGATGACTGACAGTTTAAAAACGATGAGTGGCAAAGAATTTGAAATCAAATTCATGCAATATATGATCGTGCATCATCAAGCTGCCGTTCAGATGGCACAATTGGTGGCAACGCATACAAACCGTCCTGAACTGAAGACCATGGCCAACAGCATCATACGCGAGCAATCACAGGAAATAACGGAAATGACCACCTGGCTCAAGCATTGGTATGGAGCTAAGCCACTCACCAACCCAATGAGTGTTCCAGGAATGATGGAGATGATGGCAAGCATGAATCGGCTCAAAACTGCGCACAATGCCACATTTGACAAAGAATTTCTCAGCATGATGATCCAACACCATCAAGAAGCCATCAACATGGCAAAGCTGTTACCAAGCAAAACACAGCGTCCACAACTGCTCACTCTTGGGCAAAACATCATCAAAGCGCAAAGTGCAGAAATTCAACAAATGCGGACCTGGCAAAAGCAGTGGTTCAGCTCCTAATCATGGGTGTAAAAAAAGTTACGCAACATCCCCTCTCACATGGGGAGAGGGGACGTTCTTCGAGAAGAAAACAGGAAGGTGCATGTATCCCATCCTCGGTACGATCCCCTTTAGTATGGCTGCTCTCCATACGACAAGCCAACAAACGATATAGTCATCTATGATACAAAACCCACAGGAACTCAGCACGACATCCATGTCGATGCCAGAATTCATCAACCATGCTACACAAAAGAAATGAAGAGGGCATTTCATAACTCAAAGCCCTCCCGGCTATGAGCGAGCAAGCGCTTGGGTGAGCGGATCAGATCGGGACCCCCGGCAGGCCCGGCAGGAAGCCGCGACAATGATGGTGGCGGTGTAGGTCAAAGCGACCTGCCGGGCGATAGCTGACCAGCCACGGAGAGGCGGACGTTGGAGGTGAAAGGAGAGGAAAACGCGTCCAAAGAAGCGCTCGATGCTGCTGCGTTTGCCCAATTCCTCTTTGGTCCAGGTAGCTGGTGGGCAGGAGCGATTCTTCTGGCGGATGCCGGTTCCAGGGCACGACGGCCACCGCGTCTACGACCATGTGGATCCAGGCGATGAGGCCCAAGCCGAAGTCACCAGCATCCAAGCGGATGACGTGAGTACGGAGGTGATAGAGACGGAGCGCCCATTCCAGAAGGAAACTCTTCCGCTGTTGCATTGCTGATGTCTTTTGTGCAAGGACTATGACACCTCGACCGATAGTCGAGGTATCCTCTCTCCAAGGGAAGTAGTTCTCCTGAAGAGCGCTTTCCAGGTGGTCGACGGTGACGCTTCCTTCTCGACGGTTCCCTGCTTGCAGTCTCTAGACCAGTGATGTCGCAGCAGGCTCAGCGTGCTCTACGCGCGTAGGTGATTGCGCCACAATCTGCTCAGCGATATAGTGGGCATCTCTTCCCACGCCACCGATCAAGGAAGAGGTCAGCGTATACTGGAACGGCAGCCCGAGGAAGTACAACCCCGGTTCGCCATCCACCACACCTCGAGAGTGGACTGGGTATCCATCGCTCCTTAACACAGGCAGGTCAATCCAGTGAAAGTCAGGAGCAAACCCCGTACACCAGATCACGTTTGCCACGGAGAGCACGCGCCCATCTTGGAGCACCGGTTTCCCATTCTGCACACCCACCACCCGGGGGACGCGTTCCACCCCGGTGCGCTCGAAGTTCTTCTGGGAGATCCCCACCAGCGGAGCGCCTTTCTTGCCGGTCACTTCCTTGAAACGACGGCCGATTTTGTTGTCTGTGTTGAGCGCCTGGTGAATGAGCCACCAATAAAGCTCCAGGATGACCGGCGGGTATGTTTTAGGGAGACGGCCTGTGTCGCGACCCGCAAGCCAGGTGCGCCTGGTCTGCGCCACCTCCAACGCGATCTCTGCTCCCGAATTGCCCGCTCCGACGACCAGGGCATCTCCCTCCTGGAGCTGAGTTGGATGGCGGTACTCGTTCGAATGGAATTGTGCGATCGCCGGGTCAAGCCGATCGGCAAAGGAAGGTACGTTTGGGTGCTGGAAGGCGCCCGTTGCCACCACGACGTGCTCGGCTTCGAGTCGCTGATCACCCGTGGTCAGGAGGTAGTGATCGGCCTCCCTGCTGAGCGTGTCCACCACGGTGCCCAAGCGGACGGGGAGGTAGAAGCGGGCAGCGTAGGCTTCCAGGTAGTCGGCTACCTCATCCCTGGTGAGGAAGGCATTGGCCGGCGCAGGGAAGGGCATCCCTGGAAGGCCGTTATACCTGGTTGGGGTGAAAAGTCTGAGCGAATCCCAACGCTTGCGCCAGCTCGCGCCGATCCGGTCATTGGCGTCCAGGATCACGAACTCTCGGCCTTGCCTGGCCAGGTAATATCCGACCGCAAGGCCCGCCTGTCCGCCGCCGATCACCACCGTATCGAATCGCTGCTCACTGCTGCTAACGTTCATAGAAATCCTCCATAGCTTTGATTTTCCAGAGACAGCCGAGCATCATCTGCTCGGCGCTGGATATGCATCTTCAACTGCTTGTCACTTCCTGGTCTCTCTGATGCTTCTCGAGCGCTTCCCACAAGCGGTGGAGCACGTTTGCCGCAGCCTGGAGATCCTCACTGGAGAGATCGAGATCCAGGCTATTAAGCAACTCCGTCTCGCGGCTCCACATCTCCTCCAGAAGCGTCTTTCCTCGGGGTGTGAGGCGCACGAGATAGGAGCGCTTGTGCTCCGGATTGCGCATGGACTCGGCCATCCCCTCGGTGACCAGCCGGTTCACGAGCATGAGCACGTTCTGGCGCGAGACGGGCCTGCCGCGTGCGAGCTGAGGCACCGTTCGTGGTCCGAGCCGGTACAGGTCCTGCAGGATCCCGCGACAGGCTCGTGACAGCTCGCTGTGACCGTGAAGCTCCTCCGTGCGGACCTGGAGCTGGAGGTGGACGGCGACTGCCTCCTCGATGAGACCCATCAGCGCCTCCAGGGTCCCTTGACCGGTGTGCGTTGCTTCTGCTGTGACGCGCGAGCGGGTGCCCTCTTGGCCACCTCCTGTGTGATGTGTCGTTTGCATCTCAGCCTCCGTTGATCTGCTTCCTCTGTGAGGAAGCATGCGTGTAGTTCATATCCGATGTGAATAGCAAGTAATTTGCTATTTTAGCAAATTACTTGTCAATATAGTAAGTATGTTAACATATTGACAAGTAATTTGTCAATATGATGGAACGAGAGGAGCGAAGGTGGGAAAGGGTGAACAGGGTTTCGCAGTCCCCTTTTACAGATGCATCAGAGATGTAGCAATATGATCCTCTTCGATCAGCGTGTCAAGCCACATTCTGCACATTTGCTCAGATGATGGGGTACACATATTGACACTGCCTCATTTGCAGAAAAAATTTGCCCAACTCGGGACTTGACCTTCCAGCGTTAGGAAGGTGTACACTTCTTTCCAAAAGGAGGTGAGCGAAAAAACCAATGCACACCCAACTGCCAACAGAGAGGCAAAAAAGAGATAGCCGGCCCACCGAACAGCTCACTATTGGGCAACTTGCTCGCCTCACTGGAATCAGCGCCAAGGCCATTCGGTACTATGAAAGCATTGGGTTGCTTCCCGCTCCAGAACGGGCGAACAATGGCTACCGCTGCTATACTCAGGTCGATGTGAATCGACTCATCCTTTTGCAGCGTCTCCAGTTGTTGGGTGTCCCACTGGCAGCACTCAAGTCGTTGTTGGCCGGAACTTCAGATGCTCGATGTAGTGAGGTCCAACATGAGGTGTTGGCTTTAGTGCATGCGCGGCTGATGGCTCTTGATCAGGAGATCAAGGAACTGCACCTGCTTCGGGAGCAGGTGGAAAGCTACCAGTCTCGGCTTGCTTCCTGCCCTACCGATGAGCACCAACCGTTCCGTGCGTGTCTTGATTTGTCCTGTCTCGCCCTGGGGAGCGAGATCAGGTGAAAGGAGAAGCTGATGGAAATCCATGTTCACTACGATCCCTGTGATTGCCCATGTGGACAGTGTCCGTGTGGGTGTGGCTGTTGTGGGTGTTAGATCAGAAACCCACTCTTCTGCGTTCCTGGGAATGAAGCGATAGTCTTCATTTCCAGGGCGGAGGGCATGGCATGATAGAATGAGGGCCGACGATCGTGTTTATCCGTACCACGAAGGCATATCATGGCTGCACTCTTGGCACTCGTTGCGACCCTCTTGGCGTCGTTTCTGCCGATCCTCAACAAGCACCTGCTCCGTGATGCTCGTCCGGCCCTGGTGGCTTGGATCACGAACGCAGCCTCTCTGCCGCTCCTGGCGGTGGGAACAGTGCTGCTCACGCAATGCTCCATAACCTCTCTGCATGGGGGGTTCTCATTTTCCTGCACAGCACGAGTTCCACACGTAGATGGCATCTTTGTGGCAGCCCTCCTCGCCTCCGTTGCGCTCAACTGGGCCGCAACGCTTCTTTCGACCATTGCACTGGACAAGGCTGATGCTTCCCTGGTGAGTCCGCTGCTCACCTTCAATCCTGCCTTTACGCTGCTGGTCGCCTGGCTCACACTCGGAGAGATTCCTGGTGTGCGCCAAACCGTTGGCGTTGCTGTGCTGCTTTTCGGCGCGTATCTGCTGGAGGTGGAAGAAGCACGAACAGGACTCCTGGCTCCCTTGCGCGTCCTCTTGCGTCGATCAGGTACCCTCCTGGCGATTGTTGCCAGCGCACTCTGGGGGATAACGACGGTGCTGGAGAAGCTCTCGATTGAGCACATGGCTCCGCCAAGTGGCCCAGTGGTCGCGCTGCCTGGAACCTTCCTCATGGTACTGCTCCTCACGCCAGGAGCGCTCCGATCTGCTGATCGAGAAGGACCCTCTGCCCCTCAGGACAAGTGGAAGGGTTTGCGTGCTCATCCACGCACATTAGCGCTTGTTGTGCTCATCGCAGGCATTGCTCCCCTCTTTGGCTTCACGGCCATCGCCCTTGGCCTGGTCGGGTATGTGACGACCCTCTTCAAACTGAGTGCTGTCCTCACGATTCTCTGGGCACGGGTGTTCCTCCATGAGGGTCAAATCCGCGAGCGGTTGCTTGGTGCAAGTGTGATGCTCGTTGGTGGTATCCTTGTCGCTGCATAGTTACTCGTAGCTGCCTGCTCATCTCGTGGGGTTTCTTCAATGGGTGAGTGCAAATATGTGTACTCCATCATATCTGAGCGAGTGTGCATTCTGAAAGGGTGCATTGCGTATGAGCTGGTTCGTCCTACCCACTGTGAATAGGAGATGCCGTCCATCCGGTAGTCGTGGCTGTAACTCGTTCACTTTGCATTTGTAGACTGGGAGTATGGGGGGCCTGCTGACAGAAATCCAAATTTCTCTGATTAGGAAAGAGTGAAATCAGCGCTTCACAAGGAAAAATCGTGATAGGTTTGTTACGGTGCAGCGATAGAACCGTGATGAGACTGTGATGTCAATACTCTACACTTCAGCCTGAAGTCGATCCAAAGGAGTAAGAGTAAAGCTGAGGCTGCCGCTGGCGAACGCGTTGAAACACTGGACGAAGCATATAGCGCTTCATAAAAGCGGGAAGGTATTGTATAATCGAGCGCGCGTGTGTACATGGCTGGGCACTCGCGTTCGTTCTCTCCCCAGAAGGATACCCTTATGCATACAAAGATATGCTTTGCCTTGCTTGTATTCGGCTTGATGACAGCTCTCCTGACCGCCTGTTCCATCAAGGATGAACCTGCGGGCACCAGTGGCCCACAGGTTCACATGACCGGGTTTAACTTCATGCAGGACTCGATCACCATCAACAAAGGTGAGACCCTTACGCTCGTGAATGATGTGGCAGCACCACACCACATCAGAAATGGTTCCTGGATTGGCGCAACCCCGGAGCCAAAAACAGAAAACGGCGCGCCGAGTGTAGACCTGACCTTCAATGGCAATGATAGCGCACTTATCGGCCCATTCACTACGACCGGCACATTCCATTTGTACTGTACGATTCATGAAAGCATGAATCTGACCGTCATCGTGCATTGAGTTCAGGTTCTGGTGTCTGGGCGATCATCCGCTGGGTCAATGGTAAGACGGCCAATTCGCCCCCCTTTCTACCAACACTCCGCCGAGCGGCCCATCAGCACTCAAGATACTCCGCAGCGCTACGCGCGTGGGGAGATTGACACGCCCACATTTGAGCACATGCGGGAGCAACTAGAATCTTCGGGAACGCGTAGTTACCAGCAGAGTGATGGCAATCAATCCGTGATAAGCGGTCGTTAGCTCACTAGTGCCCACTTTCCTCAGTTGCGGAATGCACACGAATAAAGGCTGTAATGTGTCGCTCTACAAGGCTAACACTGGCTGCGAACACACCGTGCGCAATGCTAGACGCAGGATCTCGCTCACATGTGCCTGCTCATTTCGCTGATCCAAACGCCTCTTGGCTCTGAGGCGGGGCATCGGGAGATCGAGCATGGCTTGCACTATCGACGTGATGTGATCCTGCGCGAAGCTCAATCGCAACTGCGCATGGGCCATGCGCCTCATGATGTCTATCTCAGCAAGATAATTCGTATAATTACTACCAACGGTAGTATAGAGCTAGCTGGTAGAAGGAAGAGAGAGGATACTCCGATGATGTGGGGATATGGCTGGGGCGGCATGTTCCTGATGCTGCTGGGCACGGCCCTGTGGATCGCCTTGTTGGTCGTACTCGTCTTGGCATTCATCCGCTGGCTTGACGGGAAAACGACCACTTCGGCTCCGGCTCAGACAAGTGTGCCACCAGGCGGGCTTTCCGCCATGGAAATACTGCGCCAGCGCTATGCACGCGGGGAGATTGATACGGCCACGTTTGAGCAGATGCGCGAGCGACTCGAAGCCTCAAGCCAACGCCATTAGCAGCCGACGAACGCTCATCGTTGAATTTGCTAGCAGTTGAGCTGAAAAGAGCCCGTGGGGGAAGCGCTGCCTTCACGAGATGGAGAAGAGAGCATGGGTCCTTTGGATATCTACTGCACTACCTGTGGGGCCGCTAATCAAGTACAAGACACATTTTGCTTTGCCTGTGGTCGACCTCTACAAGCTAGCGCATCTTCACTACAGTATCCTCTTGCAGGATCAGTAAACAGCACCCTCACCGGATTGCTTCCTCCCCATCGCCTGCTCAAATACCGCTATCGTATTATTGACCTGATAGGTCAGGGAGGTATGGGAGCCGTTTACAAGGCAGAGGATACACGCTTTCACAACCGGCTCGTGGCTGTGAAGGAAATGAGTCAGAGCCATCTGAGCCAGCAGCAGCTCACGGAAGCTGTTGGCGCCTTTCAACGCGAAGTCCACATGCTCGCAAACCTTGAGCATCAAAGCCTTCCCAAAATGCACGACTCTTTTCATGATGCAGGACGGTGGTATCTGGTGATGGATTTCATTAAAGGTGAGACGCTAGAGGACTATGTGAGCAAAAAAGGAGGAAAGCTTGCACCACAAGAAGTGCTTGGCATCGGGATCCAGCTTTGTACGGTACTTGACTATTTGCATACACATCAGCCACCCATCATCTTCCGTGATCTCAAACCTGGCAATGTTATGCGAACTTGCGATGACCACCTCTATTTGATTGACTTCGGCATTGCTCGCCACTTCAAACCTGGGCAAACGTCCGATACGATGCCTCTCGGTTCCCCAGGCTATGCTGCACCAGAGCAGTATGCTAGGGTGCAGGCCCAAACGACGCCTCGTACGGATATGTACGGCTTGGGGGCGACACTCCACCAATTGCTCACAGGGGATGATCCCTCACAAACGCCTTTCAAATTTGCGCCACTGGGGTCCAGAGTCCAAGCTATTCCGACTGGTCTCGAAACGCTCATCATGCGGATGGTGGAGATGGATGCAGATAAAAGGCCTGCCAGTATCACTGCCGTCAAGCAAGAACTGCAAGCCATCGCTTCTCCTGTTGCACCTAAACAGACCTCGTCTCTGCAACCAATCGCACCGCCGAAACCTGCAGCAGAATCACGACAAATGCTTGTTCCTTCACAGAGACAGGGAGGCAAACCGTCTGCCCGCAAACGTGGTCCCAGTCGGCGTGCTGTTTTGCTAGGTGGCCTGGGCGCATTGGCAATAGTTGCAACTGGAGGAGCTGTATGGTGGTTGTACTCAACCCATCCACTTTATGCCTATCGTGGGCATTCTAGCGGAGTAACATCAGTAGCATGGTCACCAAATGGCAAACGCATCGCCTCAGCCAGTGATGACAAGACCGTGCAAGTGTGGGATGCAACCAATGGAGGCAATGTCTACACCTATCGTGAGCATGCTAGTGCGGTATACGCGGTGGCATGGTCACCCGATGGCAAGCGCATTGCCTCAAGTGGTGACGAAGATTCAGTGAAGGTGTGGCAGCCATCCTTCATAATCTGACTGTTACTATTACTGCTTTGTTAGTTTCGATTCGTTCGGCTCTACAAGCCAACTGGCAGAAACTGCTTTAGCCGTTAATGCAAGAGCAATGAGCTTGCCACCAGGCTTAAGTGAAATCTGCTTCAGAGAAACTAACAAAGCAGCTCTAGCGCAGTCCTAGTATCTGATATCGCAGGCTTTTTGATATCAATTGTGTAGTCGGTAAAGGGGGGCAAATCCAGGTCAACCAGGAGCTTGCCACCATTGGCGTGTGGATTGGCTCCCATGCGGCGATCCCCTTTTGGCGTGAGTGTTGCCAGTTCAGGCATCAGGCGACCGTTCTCATCGAAGAGTCCTTCGGGCTGATAGCTGCGCATCCACCGCTCAAGGATGTGCAGATCCTCACCAACTTGCTGGTCAACGCGCTGCGTTACACGCCTGCTCCCGGTCGCGTGGAGGTGGCTGTAAGCCGCGAGGAAGCCAAGGTGGCCTTGCGCGTCACCGATAGCGGCGTCGGCCTTACCCCAGAACAGCTCGCACATATCTTCGAACGCTTCTATCGCGTCGACAAGTCGCGCTCGCGCGCTTTTGGAGGATCCGGCATTGGTCTGACGATCGCTCAATCCCTGGCCCAGGCAATGGGTGGCGAGATTCGGGCAGAGAGCGCTGGCCCGGGCCAGGGAAGCAGTTTTATCCTCACCCTTCCTCTAGCAGAGAAGTAGCAATGCTTTCAAGCACATTTCTTGATCGAATCTTGATGAAGACACGCATCTGCTCTTGAAGTAAGCATCCTATACTCGTATCAGACGCAGGGGGGAGTGGAGATGAACATCCCGGCTCCCCAGTGTAACGACGAGAGAAGAACATGGTCCGCATGGACTGAATCACGATAGGAGCAGAGGAATATGATGAACATGATGTACGGCTTCGGAGTCTGGTGGCTGATCGGCACAGGCCTGATGATCCTTTTCTGGATCGCTATCATTCTGCTGGTGGTCTGGGTGGTACGCAATCTGTTCCCGCGCCAGGTGCGCTCGGGACAGGGCCAGGCGCTGGAGACCCTGCGGCAGCGCTATGCCGAAGGTTCGATCAACGCGGCTGAGTACGAGCAGGCGCGTGCCAGGCTAGAGGAGATCCCGGTCGCCTAACGTTGACAGGGGCATTTGTAGGAATGTGCAAGGTAGAGCTCGCGCTAGCAAGCATGCGATGATGCGCCTGGCGCGAGGAAGAAATCGGTTCAAGCAAGAAGGAGAGAGCAATGCGTAATCGAACAGGTCTACTGATTGTAGCAATCATGGTGTTAGGCCTGCTGGCGTTTGGCGGCACGGTGGGCGCGATGGCGCTGACGCACAGCGGGTTCATGAGCAATGGCTATGGAATGATGAATGGGCAAGGGTATCAAGGGATGATGGGAGGGTATCAGCAAAATCCTGCCCGGCAGGGAACCCCTGTGACCGGGGTTCCTCATATGAACATGCAGCATTTTGCGTACCAGATGGCGAATATTCAGGTACGCGCCGGCACAACCGTCACCTGGACGAACCAGGACAACGTACCGCATTCCGTGACGTTCAAGAATGGCATGCAGGATAGTGGCCTGCTTTCACAAGGACAATCGTTCAGCTACACGTTCAATACGCCTGGTACGTATCAATATTACTGCACGGTACACCCCTACATGGTCGCAACTGTGACCGTTGTTGCATAAAACCACCAGTCACAGAACCGTTGGATAGGCCGGTGGAGGGCTTCACATCGAACTTGCCGAAGCTCCCCACCGGCCTTTTGTTTTTTCTCTCCAGTATCTTTTCTGGCAGGGGTGAAAAAAGGAATGATATGGGAAAGTAGAGAACATCATTCTGGAGAAAGATCGAGAAGGTCATGGTAAGCAGCACGGTTCATTGTCCGCATTGTCAAAGCGATGTGCTCGTGCACAACGGTCGGGCGCCCAACGGCAAGCAGAAATATTTCTGCCGAGCCTATCAGAGGCCAAGCCGGGAAAATCCCTCTTCCCATGCCTCTTCCACCGGATGTCGAGAAGAGACCCTGCGAGCCTATGAAGAGCGGAGCGGTCTGCGTAGGCTAGGACGAACGTTTGGGATCTCACATCACTCGGTGATGGCAAGCTTCACGCGCTAAAAGCCAGCGATAGCTCAGAGATCTGGCAAACCGCTACCAGCCAGCCCGGCTTCATGAGCGGCATGAACTCCCTTACGCTCACATCGTAAAAGGTTGTCTTCGCGGAATGCCTGCCGACACAATCCGGCAGGCATTCCGCGAAGCCTAGACAAGAAGCGCGTGCTACGCCTTGGCCTTCCGCCTGCGATTCTGCCTCCAGCTATGCCACAGGCTTATCCTTCTCCTCAGCAACTTGCGCAGGCGGGATCATGACGAAGCTTAGCAGGAAACCGGCAATGCCAGCGATCACCGGCGCGCCCGCCCAGAAGGGCACGGACCAGATGATGCTGCTTTGAAAAATGACCGGCCCCACAATGGCCAGATCAACGAAGTACAAGGCGTAGAACATCACAGGTACCAGGAAGGCGAAGAGACGAACGCTGGCCGGCTGATCCAGCGACGGCTGTAAGAACCGATATACGAAATCAGCCGCGAGGCCGCCCAGCAACGCAGTGGGGACAGAGACCAGCAATGAGTTTGGGGAGAAGACCACCATCAGCGCCCCATTGAGTCCGAACATGAAGGCAAAGGTTCCAAAGGGTAGCCGCCAGCGCCGCAGGGCCAGCAACACAAAGCTCATCGTCAAGGCTGTGATCAACAGCATATCGGTGATTCCGCGCGTCGGCGAATTGTTCGCATCGATGATCGGCCAGGGCGTGATCAACGGTGAGGCGTACTCGGTAAAGAAGGTCAGCAGCGAGAAGGTGAACGTGAGCGAGAGAATGGCGGGACCAAGCTGCCGCCAGGATGGCGTTCCCCCGGATCTGCGCCACGCGGCGCGCAATGGACCACTCAGCGCGAGACCAATCCCCAGCGCCAGCCCCAGGTGCGTCGGGCTGAGGAGCGCCTCAGTGCCGCGCTCGATCCCAAAGATGAGATGCCAGGTCAGATCGC
>Ga0207646_10000518_pt1 | contig 51449 bp, 41 predicted proteins | sample KBSK5502metaG_FD_184343 | JGI IMG/M metagenome (GOLD analysis project Ga0207646, IMG submission 184343) | Corn, switchgrass and miscanthus rhizosphere microbial communities from Kellogg Biological Station, Michigan, USA - KBS K5-50-2 metaG... | ecosystem: Host-associated > Plants > Roots >...
GGACTTCTGTCTGCGTCTTAACTTATCGTTGAATCACAGACTAAAGTCTATCCAACTCCGTCAATACCGCATCCAGTAATAGACCATCTTGACGTACTCGCCGGCGACCACTCGCCAGCCCCAACGACGCAGCCACCACGTCGAGGGCGCAGGTGTCTGCCATCCCGGTGGGGGGCTGTCGATGCCGACTTCGATGCCGCTGCGTTCACTGGCGTGACGTATCGACCAGAGCGCGCGGCGCGAATGATAAGCGGAAGTGACGACCAGCAATCGCTTCAGGTTGTGGGCAGTAGCGTAATCGCGCAGGCCTAAACTCTCTTCATAAGTTCCCAGAGCAATATCCGAAATCACTTGAATCTTTTCTGCCGGCACGCCGTGTTGCTGCAGTTCCTTGGCGGCCAGTTCATAGAAGTATGGATTGCGCTCTTCGACATTGTTCCATCCGCTGATCAGACTGTCGTTAGTGAGAATGACAATAGGCGCGCGGCCTTCGCGATAGAGTTTGGCTGCCCAGGCGGTGCGTTCCCGGTAGGTAGAAGACCCGCTCAAGACAACGATCGCGTCGGCGGAGGTCAATTCAGCCTTCACTATTAAGAAACGCGCCGCGAGCCAGGCACAGAGTGGCCACAACACTACCGCAGACAGACCGGCGATCAGCAGGACGCGCCGTCGACGCGCCGACTTTGCTTTGGACGACGGGAGCGTTTTCGGCGCCGATCTTGTCGGCCGCATGGTTAAGGTGCTTATTCGTTCAGTCGCCATTCCCCGCCAATTCATGTTGTGGCACGCGCAGCTTGCGCGTGTGATCCGCGGGCGGTACTCCCGTGCCGCTTTCAGACTGATCACTACGCGGTTGAACCAGCAACTCGTCATACAGCTCAAGCGTGTTTTGCAGGTGACGGTCACAGGAAAACTTTTCCGCGACGAACAGTTTGCCGCGCTCGCCCATCGCGCGCGCCCGCTCCGGACTGTTCAGCAAATCAATGATTCGCGCGGCCATCGTCTTGTCGTCACCGGACGGCACGACGTAACCGGTTTTGTCTTCGGCGATCGCTTCGCGTGCGCCACCTACGTCGGTGGCTACCACCGGCAGTCCCCCGGCCATGTATTCGAGGATCGCATTCGCGAAACCCTCGGCCTTTGAGCTGAGCACGCCGATATCAGAAGCGAACAAAAGATTGGCGACCTTATCGCATCGCCCGATGAAGAAAACATCTTTCTCAATTCCCAGTTCCGCGGCCAAAGTCCGCAGGCCTTCCATCAGTTCACCTTCGCCGGCGATCGCAAATCCGGCGTCGGGAACTCTTGCCCGCACACGTGCCGCGGCCCGCAGGAACATCGGATGATCTTTCACCGGATTGTGGAGGTTCGCGACGATCGAGATGTAGCGCCGGTCCGCCGGCAAGCAGAAGGCGGCCAGCGCCTCTTCTTTCCGCAAACCGGGGAGCACTTTTAAACGTTCCATGTCGAGGCCGTTGTAATGCTGAATGATCTTCGCCGGATCCACACCCTCTTTAATCAATTGGTTTTCCACCACGTGACAGTTCGCGATGACTCGATGGGCCAGACGAAACGCTCCGCGTTCGGCGCGTTTTTGCATCAGTGTGCGGAACCCATCGGTTTCGCCTTTCGAAGTCACGCGCGCGGGCACTCGGCCCAGAAATCCGCCGGTCATTCCAAAGATGTTGGTGTAAAAGCAGTGTGTGTGCACCACGTCGATTTTCTTCTGTTTAATGAAACGCACCACCCGCCGGATCTGCCTGGCGAAGTTGAGATCATAAAAGCTGGTCAGCGCGTATTCGTGGATCTCTCCGAGGCCAAGCTGATCCGCCTCAGCACGCAGCGAACCGCGATCCTGCAAACAGGCAAGATAAACCCGGCACTGGCCGCTGGTGTGCAACTGACGCAGAAGCTGTAACGCCTGGCGCTCGCTTCCGCCCTGCTCGAAACTGTCGATGATAAATAGAACGTTCGGCTTCACTTTAGGCTCACCTGATGGGTTCCCAACGGGCATAGCGCTCGCCGCGGATAAACTGATAACAGGCAATCAAAGACGCCACATTCGCGAGCACGAAATACTGCGGCAGCGCAAGCAGACGGCTGCGGATCCCAACTTTTTCCAGCAGCCACGCGAGTAAAGCGCAGCCATAACCGAGAAGCTGGGTCGCGAACAGCATGCGATAGGTGAAAGACGCAGGCGCCAGCATAGCCGAGGCAGCGAAGAGGGCAATTAGAAAGAACGGCACGAGATAACGCATCACCTTGTGCGAAAGAAGTTGCACGGCATAGAAGCCACTGCGAAATGGATTGAGCATTGGACGATGTCGCCACAGATCGGTGAACGTCTGGGCGATCACCCGCACTCGCATCTTCAATTCGGCGTCGCTGCGTCGATTAGTCTGTTCAGTGCATACGGCGTCCGGCTCATAGACGGCGCGCAGTCGCTGCTCGACCATCTTGGTGGCGATAATGAAATCACTGCACGCTTCGTGATAGAGAGGCACGTAAGCTGATCTTCGCACTGCATACAGACAGCCGGAGGCGCCAATTAGAGAACCGGCCCGGCTTTCGTGTTTCTTGAGAAAGGTTTCATAGCCCCAGTATGAACGGGCGCCGCGCCCGACACGGGAATCGGCAGAGTCAACGTAGACGAGCCGCCCGGTGACACAGCCGACTGCAGCATCCGCAAAGTTCGGCATCATTGTGCGGATGACATCCGGCTGATAATCACTGGTGGCGTCAGAAAAAAGAATGATTTCGCCGTGTGCTTGTTCCACGGCTGTGTTCTGCGCCGCGGTCTTACCTAAACGCTCAGGCTGGCGACAAAGCCGCACGCCGCGGGCTGAAAACTCACGCACGATCTGGTCAGTGCGATCGTTCGAACAGTCCGACGCCACGACGATCTCCAAAAGCTCACGCGGATAATCTAGGGCGAGAGTATTTTCGAGCTTCGCGGCCAGGGAGCGCTCTTCATTGTAGGCGGTGATGATGATCGTAACCGTTGGTTCAAACCTGTCGCGACGCACTCTCTTAGGCCGGAGCGTGCTGGCTATCACGAGCAGCAACGGATAGCCGGCATAAGTATAGAAGACCGCCGCCGCGCTCAAGCCAAAAATTATCTCTGCTGCCAATCTCAATGTCATGTCATTACTGCTTCGTGCTCGTTGACCAGGGACGCCTGGGCGCGCTTGCTCTTCTTTCGCTCTTTACGATTTTTGACGACGACAAATTGTCCGGTTTCCGATTCGTACAGCCTGCGCAGGCAAACTGCATAGCCAATCAGATAGAAAACGTACCAATTGAATGACACCGAAAGAAAGAAACTCGAAACCATGTAGGCAATCAGAGACGCCTGCAAGCCCACCGCCAGATAATAGAAAGACGAACTGCGGCGTGCGCTGAAGGTTTCGCGAGCGATCTGTCCCAACTTTCGCAACGGCGAGACGATGAACATCACGTAACAGACCAGGGCCAACATGCCCAACTCAGCCGCAACCTGCGTGTAGGAATTGTGGGTGACCAGACCACGATAAGACATTTCCGGCTGATAGTTCCCCATTCCAATGCCGAGCAGCGGATGACGCAGCGCGACATAGATCGAGCGGAAAAGCTCGCCGCGTCGGGCATCAGCCGATCCGCCCGGATCAAGACTGGGGTCGAAGATCGAGAGTAAACGGCCGCCGTATCCGCTGGGAGCCAGGAGGAACACCACGACGGCTACGCCGAGGACGCCCAGTAGAATTTCGACCCGGTGACGGCCGCCGAACTTTACCGTGAAGAAGATGAAGACAACTACCAAACCAAGGAAGGCCCCACGCGAATACGAAAGCACAATGGCCGCTATCATCAGGGTTGAGCAGGCGCCGTAAAAGACTCTGCGCCCAGTTCCCTTCGATCCAAAGAGAAGGGCAACCGATATCGGCAGGATGGTGACAAGGTGAAGCGCCATGTCGTTGGTATTACCGAAAATGCCTGTACCTCTGCCGCTGGCGCGATAACCTTCAACTGTCATCAGGCCCTGTCGATATTCGTTGATTGCCTGGACGCTCAGCCACATAGCGGCCGCCAGCGCCAGAAACATTAGACCACGCAGTCGGGACTCAGTCCGGACGACATTTACCATTACGATAAAGATCACGACGCATCGTATGAATGTCCCACTGAACTCCTGCCATGCTACCGGCCGATTGATGGCCAGCGGAATTGAAAGCAGCGCCGTCAGCGAGAAAAGCAAAACCAGATGCACCTCGCGGGGACGCGCAGTCAGTGCGCCTTCCAAAGACAATTGAGTAGGTACAAAAAAACCAAGCGTAGCGATGCCCACGACCAGCGCAATCGAGGCTGTTAGCCGCGACGGATAAAATTCACCGGGTCGCGCGTAAAGAATGGCAGTGAAGAGAAAGAGCGCCGCATAAGAAAAAACATGGCCCGGCTTTAGATATGTTGCGGTCGAAGCTGTTTTCGGTATCGAAGGTAGCGTCGGCGTCTTGCCTGAAACCGCACTGTCAAGGGCACTGTGCCGGCTCGCGGCTTTGCCACGCGAGACTTTGGCGTCCGCGCTATGGGCCGCATCTTCGCGTCGCGACCGCGTCACGGGTTGGTAATCATTCAGTAAATTTCGCCGTGGCATGTCTGGCACTCAGTGGGACCCTGCTCGAGTTGGAACGCACGTTATTGTCAAAACAAGAAAAGAAGCGCAGGACCCTGCGCTTCTTCGGTATATATCGCTATCTCAAGTTTCAGACGAAGAGCAACTTAGATCGCTACACTCTGTTCGTCACCGATCGCTACCAAAGTACGGACGCGCTCACGCAGGGCCAGCTCGAACATCCGCGCCTCTTCCACTTCGGTAAACGAAAGCGCGCGCAGCTCGTGCTCAATGCGGCGCCGATAGTCGGACACCAGAGAGTCAGAAACGCCTAATGTGGCGGCTACTTCCAGTTGCGTCGCGTGATCGGGACTCAGGTAGCAATGCCAGAGCACGCCCAGCATGCGATTGTATTGTTTCATCTTGTTGCGGACATTGCCCTGTAGATTGGTCAGGAATTTGTCCACGGAACCGGCCGCCTCTTGTTCAGATTCGTGCCGCAACAAACTCTCTTCCGGGTTTTCACGCAGATCCGCCGGATCGTAGCGTGGGCCGTCGGAATCTCCGTCATCGCCACCTAGCGGAACCAGATAAATATCCATGACCGGCAGACGCGACATGACCAGACTGCGCAGCGTGCGCACGTCGGCCGGCGCATCGATAGCGTCCAGGACTGAGACAATCAAATCTTCGAGATCCGAGTTGCTGATTACAATCTGTGCGTCTCCTGTGCACCCCACCATGCGTGTGTCACGCTGGCGAACCGGAATCATATGCGCGCGTTGCTCAAGCTCGTGCGAGTTGCGGCCGGGCTTGCTGCTAGGCCACTCGCTCAACCCGTAAACTCGATCTGCCAACCGGCGGTGTTGGTGTTCTTCGGAAAGACCGCTACTGTCAAAGCGTCGAAAATTTGTGCTGGACTGGATCAGAGTGGAGATGCGACGAGCAAGTCGATAGCTTTCCGGATGTCGCTTGCGCAGTTCGGCCGTTAGCAAATTCGTCAATTCGATCTGGCCGATCTCGCATTCAATCTCGGCGTCAGTCATCGCGGTATCAAGATAATGTTGAAAACGCGACTTGGTTAGCAGTTGAACGAATAATTCCTGTGTGAGATCGGTATAAGCGCTGCTTGCACCCTCTTCTATCAAGAGGCCGGCACTTCGCGAAGCTCGCACCAGCGGGTGATTGCTGACAATCCGATGCAGCTCAGCCCACAACCGGTTGACGTCGGAGTTCTTCAAGCTTTCGACCCAGTGCCCGGCTCTGGCGGCGCGTTCCGCAGACCGACTGGGGCGCGACACTTCACGCGGTACGTTGACAGGAGTATCTGGCGTCGTTTTTTGTGTGATTGATTTCACGATGTTTCCCGTAGGATGAACACGAATGCAGGAACTAGTTTGCGGCTTGATTTGATCGAAAGGATCGCTGACATTCGCTGTGGACTGCCTTGAATTGTCCGATGGCTCGCGGTAAGGAAGTTGAGAGACTTAGGGCGGATCTAGCCTGCTGAAGGCAGACCCAAAGCGACTCATCAAGACGTGGGCAGCTAATCTGTTTACTTTTATCCCGGAAAGATGCTGCTTGTACCGACTCTTCTCAGTCGGACAAACGCGGGGACCTGCGGTTCGATTAATGCCCCTAAACGCTAAGCATTATCGAAGAGGAAAATCGAGGAGTAAAAAGCCTCCTCAACCAACCACGGCCATCTTAGCAACAAATTGAGAATTGGGCAACAAGTTTTTACACTTCCTACAAATCGTTGATTTGGTTGGAGAAAGGAGGCGGCGGAGAGGGGGCCAACTCTGGAATATGGCGTCTATTAAAACTTTTTGGTGGTTGGCACCCTAGTCAAAGCCAGCGAAGGAAGAACCGATGCCCTCGTCATTAGTGACCGCGTTCCGCAAAAGAGTCAGTTGCCCGTCGTCGGAAACTCTGCTGGCTTTTCGTCGGTCGCATTTGAGCTATGAAGACAGCGCGCGCGTCGAATCTCACCTCGCTATCTGCGACTTTTGTAACGCCGAACTGCAATTGCTGACTTTTCATCACAGCGACCCTGAAGAATATGCTTTTGCCGAAATGCCCACACCGCTTCGGCGCTTGGCGGAAGGTCTTCTCCGAACCAGTGTACCCTTCGAAGGCTTCACGAAATTCCGCGAATATTATCAGACGTGAAACTCGTCTGGTCGTTAAGCAAAGGCGTCTTGGTCAACCTGAGTTAGTTCGAGCCATCGGAAGATCTCCGCGGCAGCTCGATTGTAAAGCGCGTTCCTTCGCCATAGCGCGACTCGACAGTAACCTCGCCGCCGTGGGCTTTTGCCAGGTGTTTGACGATGGCCAATCCTAAGCCGGTCCCGCCAAGTTCGCGCGAACGAGCACGATCCACACGATAAAATCGCTCGAATAAACGATCAAGATGATGCGAGGGAATGCCTTCGCCAGTGTCCTCGACCTGAATCTGATCACGACTATTACCGCCATAGCTGATCGAGACGGTGCCTCCATCGCGATTGAATTTGATCGCGTTGTCGATCAGGTTTGTTAGCATCTGCACCAGGCGATGTGGATCGGCAAGAATCTCGGCCTCCCGCGTGACCAGGTTCTGGACCATAACTGTGCGCGCCGCGGCTGCTGCGGAGAGGCTGCCGACAACGTCTTCCACCAGTGGTCGCAGGGCAATGATCTCTGGTCTTACTTGGACGTTCCCTGCTTCAATGGCGCTGAGTTCGAGAATGTCATCGATCAGCCGGTGCATTCGTGCGGCATTCTTTTGAATGATCGAAAGGAACCGGCGATTGTGTTCGCGATCGTCGAGGGCGCCGGCTTCGAGGGTTTCGGCTAAAGCAATGATCGAGGTCAGGGGCGTGCGCAACTCGTGCGAGACATTCGAGAGGAATTCCTGCCTCACGATTTCCAGGCGCTCAAGCCTCGTCACATCGAAAAAGACACCAACTGCGCCGTGCGCCTCACGACCGTTGGCCGCGCGGAAAGGGACCACTCTGAGGTCGAACACGCGCCGCTCACGGCCATGTGTTTCCACTTTCACTCCAGCGCGCTCTGTTCCGCGGACACCGTCGAGGAAGGCGTCGTAAATGGCGGGGTTTCGGGTGAGTTCAGTCAAGCGACGTGAATTGATCGAATCGTCGACGTTTGAGAAAAGGTCGTGAGCGGTGCGATTTGAAGCGATGACGCGCATTTCGTGATCAATCACCAGCAAGCCTTCTCTCATTTCATTGAGCGTCGCGTCGAGCAATAAGGGTGAGAAGTCAATCTTGCTTGCCTTGCTTGACGCGGCGTCAGATTGTGTCGCGACCGTGTCATTACGCACCGCCCGACGAATGTGCTTTCCGATAATTAAGCCCGCGATTAGTCCGATGAAAAGTGTCAGGGCCGACACTGTAAACCAGATGGGCAAGCCGAACGGAAAGATAGTCAGGGCCAACGTCAATGCGAGTCCCACACCGAAGATTACGAAAAGAGAACGGGTGCTAATCATGAGCGGTATCAGCAGAGGAACGAGGCTCAGAAGCGCAGCCAAGAAACCGGTAGCCAACGCCCACCAGGGTTTCGATGCAATCTCCACAGGCACCCAGCTTCTGTCTCAGCCGTCGAATGTGAACGTCCAGCGTTCGCGCATCACCGTAATAACTGTAGCCCCACACCTGGTCAAGCAAGTGCTGGCGGGTGATAACGCGGCCGCGCTTTCTAGCCAGAGTTGCCAGCAACAGGAATTCCTTGTTCGTCAGTTTCACACTCACCCCGGCGCAGCTTGCTCGCACATCCGCGAAATCGATTGCCAAATGACCGTCATCATAGCGTTCACCGGCTTCGTCGTCAGCCCGCCTTAACACCGCGCGCACTCTGGCCATTAGCTCACGGACCGAAAATGGTTTAGCAATATAGTCATCCGCGCCCAGATCGAGTCCGGCGATACGGTCTGCCTCTGAGGTTTTAGCGGTGAGCATAATGATCGGAACGCGACGTGTTTGATTCTCGCGACGCAGGCGACGGCATAATTCCATTCCGTTCATACCGGGAAGCATGAGATCCAGAACGATGACCATCGGCGGGCTCGGTGAGTTGAGAGCGAGCGCCAGGCCTTGCTCGCCGCTTGAAGCGACGACTGTGGTGAAGCCTTCGGCTTCGAGATTGTATCTGACGCTCTCGGCAATATCCGTGTCGTCTTCAATGATTAGAGCAGATTTCGGCATGGACGCTAAAAAGCTGAGCCGTTGGTGGGCCAAACGTGAAAGTAAGGATAACCGCGACTCATCAAAGGCTCAACTTAATTTAAACAATCCGAAATAACCTGAGTCAATCGCCCTCAATGCCGGTGCTTGATGACAGCAGCCTCAGCCATATAAACGGTCAGTTCGCAGATGTCCGTGACATAGTCACCGATTCGCTCCAGGTGTTTGGCGACGAACAACAGGCGCGCATCGCGGGTCGCGGTAGCCGGCTCTTTCGTCATCATTTCGATCAGCTCGTGAAAGATTTGGTTATAGAGTTCATTGATCTCCGCGTCGCGCTTAATTACGTCGCGGGCCGCGCCGGCGTCGTTTTTGGTGAACGCATCGAGCGCCTGTTCCAACATCGACGAAGCAATTTCGCCCATCTCGCGCAGCCGAACGTGATTTTTTAGTTCGGGTTCGTTATTGAGATCAAAGACGGCGCGGGCAATGTTGCAGGCGTGGTCGCCAATGCGTTCCAGCACTGGAGCCATCTTCGCTACAGACATTACAAATCTAAGATCCCGCGCTGCCGGTTGCCTGAGCACAAATATATCCACGCATTGGCGATCGACTTCGATTTCAAGTTCGTCGATCGCGTCGTCATGCTCGAGCACTTCGCGGGCAGCGTTGCTATCACGCTCGGTCAGCGCGTGCATTGCCCGTTTCAAGGCTGCTTCCGCCTCGCCGCCCAAACGCAAGACACTGTCTCGCAGCCCGTCGAGTTCTTCGTCAAGATGTCTATGAACTTCCATCAGTCTTTCTGTTTAGCCAAATCTTCCGGTGATGTAATCTTCAGTCAGTTTCTCATCTGGAGCGGTAAACATCTTTTCAGTCGCGTTTACTTCAATCAGCTTGCCGAGCAGGAAGAAAGCAGTCAAGTCAGAAACGCGCGCCGCCTGCTGCATGTTGTGCGTTACAATCACAATAGTGTATTGCCTTTTCAAATCGAAGATCAGCTCTTCGATTTTGGACGTGGCCATGGGATCCAGCGCCGACGCCGGCTCATCCATCAGAATCACCTCAGGCCGAATGGCCAGGGCCCGGGCAATGCAAAGTCGCTGTTGCTGTCCTCCGGATAGGCCGAGCGCCGAGGACTTTAACCGATCCTTAACTTCCGACCAAAGCGCGGCGTCGGTAAGGGCTTCTTCTACTCGATCTGCGAGTTCACTCTTGCTGGAAGTCAACCGGTTGATCCTTAGTCCGTAGGCGACATTATCGAAAATAGATTTGGGAAAGGGATTGGACTTTTGAAATACCATGCCGACTTTTCGGCGCAACTCCACCACGTCGGCGCCCGGAGCATAGACATCCTGATTATCGATTAAGACCTTTCCTTCAACGCGCGTGCCCGGAATCACGTCGTTCATGCGATTGAGCGTGCGCAGGAAAGTCGTCTTGCCGCAGCCCGATGGCCCGATGAAAGCCATGACCATTCGTTCGGGAATGCTCAGGGTGATTTCATGCAGCGCCTGGGCCCGGCCATAATAGAAATTGAGGCCCGCGACAGCGATCTTGGTTTCGCGCTGCGCCAGGGCAGCACGCCTCGAAAGCTCGAACTTCGGCGCGATTATCTGTGTTGGGGTGGACATTGACAGTTCAAAACTTTTGCCGCGTTAGAAATCTTACCAGAATATTGATACTAAGAATTAAAGTCATCAACACCAGCGTTGCCGCCCAGGCCTGCGCATGCCATTCGTCGTAAGGTGAAATCGCGTAGTTATAGATCTGGACAGTCAGCGAAGCGATCGGCTCGTTCAGATTTCGCGGAAAGAACCGACTGCCAAACGCCGTGAACAGCAGCGGCGCAGTCTCTCCGGAAACGCGCGCGATCGCCAGCATCGCCCCGGTCGCAATTCCTGAAGCCGCTGCCGGAATAATTACCCCCAGCGTGACTCTCCATTGCGGAGCGCCCAACGCTAACGCGCCTTCCCGTAAACTGTGCGGCACCAGTCTGATCATCTCTTCCGTTGTGCGCGCGACGATCGGAATCATGATCAAAGCCAGCGCGATGCCGCCGGCCATAGCCGAAAAGTGTTTCATACGCAGCACGACGACGGCGTAAACGAACACACCCGTCACGATTGAAGGAATGCCGGTCAAAGTGTCCACCAGAAAACGAACTACGCCCGCGAACATTCCGCCTCCATATTCAGAAAGATAAACCCCCGTGGCAATTCCCAGCGGTATACCAACCACGCATGAGAGCAACAGCAGTACGGCGGAACCTACGATCGCGTTGCCGATGCCGCCGCCTTCGCCTACGGGGCGAGGAGTATCAACTAAGAAGCGCAAATTGAGCGCGCCGAGTCCGCGCATAGCGATGTATGAAAGTATGATCAAAAGGATCCCGACGGCGACAAAGGTGCATAGCGCCGTCAGCATAGTCATCACGCCGCTGGCGGCGCGTCGCGTTCGATCCGTTCGGGAAAGAGTTCTCATTGCACTCTGGCGCCTTGACCAATGTGCGCCGGCCTGTGGCGCAAGTTGTTAACTTGCCCACTCAAATTACCAATTTGCGCTACACCGCCATTCCTACTCCCGCTGTTCGGCGAGTGACTCTCCAGACCAGCAAACGCGCAACTGCGTTCACTACAAAAGTGACCAAGAAAAGAATCAAGCCCAACTCCACCAGCGAACTTAAGTAAATGTCCGCGGTGGCTTCGGTGAACTCGTTGGCGATTACCGACGCCAGAGTGTAGGAAGGCTGGAACAATGACGGGCTAATTTCGGGTCGGTTGCCGATGACCATTGTGACCGCCATCGTTTCGCCAATCGCTCGGCCCAGTCCCAGAATCACTGCCCCGGCAATTCCCGGCGCGCCGTTCACCAAAACTACCAGCGTCGTCTCCCATTTGGTCGCGCCCAGAGCGAGTGCGGCCTCGCGCTGAGTATTCGGGACCGCCGACAGCACATCGCGCACCACCGCGGAAATGATCGGGGTGACCATAATCGCGAGGATGATTCCGCCAGTAAGTAATCCAATTCCCGTGATTGGTCCCTGAAACAGAGGCAGCCAGCCAAACCAACGCGCCAGTGGCGGTTCGACGTGGACACGCAGAAACGGCGCCAGGACGAAGATGCCCCATAGCCCATAAACCACCGAAGGAATCGCTGCCAGCAGTTCAATTAGGAACGTAATCGGCCGCGCCAGATAGTGCGGCGCCTGTTCCACCAGAAAGATCGCGATGCCCAGTGACAAGGGCACACTGATCAGTAGCGCAATCAGCGATGACGCAACAGTTCCATAGATGAAGGCGAGCGCGCCAAATTGATCTTTAACGGGGTTCCATTCGCGACTGGTTAAGAAACCAAAACCAAATTGGCGAATGGAAAGCGTCGAGTGCGACGCCAGCGCAGCGATCATGGCGATGACAATCAAAAGCACGAACAGCGCCGCGGCAAACATTACCGCGCGAAAGATCGTGTCGCCCGTGTTGCCGGTGGGAGAAAGCCGTCTACGCCAGCCTGAGAAAGGCAAAAGGAAAAAGGCAAAAGGAAAAATCTTGCCCTCTTCACTTTTGCCTTTTACCTTTTTACTTTTTCCTTTCATTGCGCTCCGCGCAAAGGTTGGCCGCCGGCTGCGATCGAATTGATTTTCACTTCCGCGCGCTTGACGATCTCTGCGGGTAAGGGCGCGTACTGTAAGTCTTTCGCGAATTTTTCGCCGTCGTGAATGCCCCACCACAAAAAGTCGACCAGCACTTTTCCTTTCACCGCGTCAGGTTGGGCTTTATAGGCTAGAATGTAGGTATAGCTGGAGATTGGATACACGTCCGAGCCGTTTGCGTTTGTGATCGAAACACGCAAATCGTCCGGCGTGTTTGCCGCCGAAGCAGCAGCGGCAGCCGTGACGGCTTCAATCGATGGTTCAACAAAATTACCACTGGCATTCTTAATTAGGCCAACCGGTAGTTTGTTCTGTACGGCATAAGCAAGTTCCACGTATCCAATGGTGTTCGGCTGTTGTTTGATTTGCCCCGTAACTCCTTCGTTTCCTTTGCCGCCTTGTCCCACCGGCCACTTGGGTGTCTTATCAGCGCCAACTTTGTCTTTCCAATCCGCGCTGACTTTAGACAGATAATCAGTGAAGACGAATGATGTGCCGCTGCTTTCGGCACGATGAACCACGGTGATGTCGGCGGCAGGCAAAGTTGCGTCGGCATTATCGGCTTTAATCCGGGGATCATTCCACTTGGTGATCTTTCCCAGAAAGATGTTGGCGACGACGTCGGGCGAAAACCGCAATGGCTTCGAAACGCCTTGAAGATTGTACGTGACAACGACTGCACCCAGGCAAGTGGGAATATGAATCAGTTCACCGGGTGACGCTTTCAATTCGGCATCCGTCATCGGCGCGTCTGAAGCGCCGAAATCGACGGTGCGTGCCTGGATTTGCTTGATGCCGCCGCCCGAGCCAATCGACTGATAATCAATCTTAACGTTCGGGTGCAGCTTGCCATACTCGCTCAACCATTTTTGATAGAGCGGGTTGGGGAAAGTCGCGCCGGCGCCCTGAAGTCTGATCTCGCCGCCGGAGCCACCATTTCTGCCACAGGCGGCAAAAGACAGGGCAGCTATCCCGGCGAAAACGAGGGCGAACTTTACGCGCGTAATCTTGCTTAGTGACAACATGGAGATCCTCCGATTAAGTGGTTTTGGGCTACTGCGCCTTGTCGCAGCTTTGCTCCTAAAGTTTGCAGTACCGCCTTCAGGCGGCGCATCTCTGCGCTGGAGAGTTCCGCCTGAACGTGGTACTCCGAATGCGATCAAAAGTTGAAGACGATTTGTTCCTGCACGCGATACTGGCGCGGCGTGAAGGCATTCAGCGGCACGAAGAAGTTTGGAAAGTCTCCGCTGTTGCGCAGTTCGCTCTGAATGTACAGCAAGCTTTGCAGCGTTACTTTCTTCGCCAGTCCATAGTCGAACCGCAGATGGTGTGTGCGAATGTTCACACCGCTGATGGTGCCAAGATCGTCATCAGTGACCTGTGAAATCAAAGCGTTCGCACCTTTGGTCGAAAAGATGTACAAAAAAGCCATGTCGCCGCGGTTGGCGACTTTGCCGACTTGAAATGAAGCCAACAGCGCGTCGCGTTCTTTCAGGCCGACGCCAACATTGCGCGCGGCTTGAAAGTTAAAGGTCACCGGATAAGTGCGGCCGCCGCTTTGAAACCCAGCCCAATTGAGTCGATAGGTCAGGCGTGCAACCTGAAAATTCCGCGCCGTGTAAATTGCGCCGCCGGCCGTTGTCGTCGCATTGCCGCTTCCGGTGACCGGACCCGAAAGAGCTATTCCCAGTCCGTTCTGAACGATCAGGGCCACTCCGTTTGCCGTCGAAGCCAGTTGGATCTGATTCGGATTGCGATAGAGCTGAACGTCGCCGCCCCACTGGCTGCTCCAGCGGTCGTTGAACTTCTGATTAAGCAGCAATCCCTGATGAAAAAGATTTGAACTTCGTCCCGTCGAACCGATGATCGCGCCGGCCTGAGCCAAAGGACTGCCGGCGGTAACGATTGCCACGTTCGGATTACTGAAGATATATTGCCCGGCGCGCAGTTCCAGACTGGAGACTTTCAACCGGTTGTTCCTGAATGAGAGGGTGTACTTTTCGTTGAAGCCGTTGAAGCGCACGTCGTCGTCAAACAAAAAGCGCGAGTTGTCGGCAAAGACTTCCTGCACGCGCCCGCCCTGAAGTTGCACAGATTTGTTCGGATGAAAGTCGACCCAGGCTTCGCTGATAAAGAAAGGATGGCGGGTCGTAGTCTCGCCAAAATCCTGATCCATTGTTAGCGGATTGTTGACGGGCCCGGTTGCCAATTGGCCGTGAAAACTGAGCTTCGAATTAATATCCGTATCCAGGTTTAGCCGCAGTCGATAACGCATGCGCGCGTTTTGCTGATGGGTAAGCGGCGCAAAACCCACGGGTGGCGTGGGGTCAGCTTTGCGAAAGATGCCGTCAAAGCGCAGCCGAAAATCGCCGCCGAAGCGGAACGGACCGATCTTTAGAACCTGGCCTTCGAGTTTCTTTACGCGGTCTTCCACCGTGGGCGCCTGCGTCGTTGTAGCCGCTGGGGACGACGAAGGCCCGGCTACGGTAGCGACTGTTGCTGTATCGTTCTGCTCAGCGCGTTCGCTGCCTGGCGCCTTGGCCGACAACGATTCGATCAGGCGCTGCTGGTCAGCGATGATGGCACGCATTTCCGTGAGCGCTCTACCCTGCTGTTGCAACTGGTCTTCTAGCGCTTTCAAGCGGGTGTCTATAGTGACGTCGGAATTTTTTAGAGCAGTGGCTGAAGATGAGCGCTCAGTGACGGCTGGCTGTTCCGCTGAACCGCGCTGCGTCGACGTCAACGACTGAGTGAAGACGATCCCCGGTGCGATTAATAGGATTACGGACGAAAGCAGATGATGGACTGAGCGGCGGGATAGGCCAAGTGGTGTTTGAGACATGTTCGTTCTCCTGGGACTGGTTCCGAATCGACAGATTCGTCGGCTCGACACTGCACACCTGCGCGTCGTGCTTTTACCGAAATCAACAAATTCACAGTTCAGGGCAAGTGGAAGAACCAGCCTAGAGGACGAGAGTTAAATTGGTCTTACAGGAGTCTTAACTTTATGTTAACGGAACGGCGTGGACATTTTACGGCCCCGTGGGCTATATTGCGGATTCTTCGAATCTACAATCGCAAAATGGAGTTGAAACTCTGAATGGGTCTGCTCAATTTCCTGCCAAAAGAGGAACAGTATTTTGATCTCTTCCTGCAAATGACGCTTTACATTTGCGACGCCGCTCGCGAGCTGAAGGATATGCTCGCAGACAAGGACCACAACTATCAGGAGTACTCGCGACGCATCAAGGGTCTTGAACACGCCTGCGACGAGCTTACTCACAGTATTTCGACCAAGCTAAACAAGTCTTTCATCACGCCTTTTGACCGTGAGGACATCTACACGATGTCCACTGCGCTGGACGACATCGTGGATCTTATAGACGACGCGGCCAGGGCCATAATCGATTTTGACGTTCAGGAAATTAAGTCATACGCGCGTGAGTTCGCGGTTGTGATTGAGCGCATGGCGGAACAACTTCGCGAAATCGTAGCCATCCTGAAGAAGCCGAAGAATGTTACCCAGCGACTGGTGGAGATCCATCGTCTTGAGAACGAGGGTGACGATATCTATCACGCTGCGATTGCCCAGCTCTTTCACGAAGAACACGATCCCCTCACAGTGCTGAAGTGGAAAGAGATTTACGAGAAACTGGAAGCGGCGGTCGATCGTTGCGAAAACGTCGCCAACATCATTGAGAGCGTCATCATTAAGCACACTTAGCTGGGCAGTTGTCAGTAGCTAGGCAACAAGTGGGTTTCGCATTGGCAATGCGAACCTGAGTTTGCACTGCACTCGAACGCGATCACAAACAACTGACAACTGATCACTGCCAAATCTCTATGACAGCCAACTTTGCCTTTGTCCTGGTACTGATCACCTTCGCGCTTATCTTTGACTACATCAACGGCTTTCACGACGCGGCAAATTCAATCGCGACCGTAGTGTCCACACGTGTTCTATCGCCGGGCATTGCCGTGCTCTGGGCAGCCTTCTTTAATTTTGTTGCTTTTGCGGTGTTTGGCACCCGTGTCGCGAAAGCGATTGGCGACGGCGTGCGGATGGATCTGATTGCTCCCCACTTTCGCCTTTACGTTTTGCTGGGCGCTCTGCTCGGGGCAATCATTTGGAACCTCATCACCTGGTATCTCGGGCTTCCCACGTCGAGCTCGCATGCGCTGCTTGGTGGTTACGCTGGCGCCGGGATCGCAGCATACGGAGGAATTAGCGGGTTGTTAAAGACGGATGTCTGGATTCGCACGCTCAAGTTTATCGTGTTGTCACCTCTGATCGGGATGGTGCTGGGTTTTGTTTTGATGGTCGCAGTTCACTGGATCTTTCGGCGCTTCGCTCCGAAACGCGTTGACAGCATCTTCCGCAAGGGCCAGCTCTTTTCGGCCGCGGCTTTTTCGTTGGGTCACGGTGGCAACGACGCGCAAAAAACGATGGGCATCATTACGGCAGTCCTCACTGCCGGCGGCGTGGCCGGACTTACTTACGGGCCAAACGGAACGCTGCCTCACATTCCGCTCTGGGTCGTTCTTTCAGCCCATGCGGCGATCGCCCTAGGGACGCTCTCAGGCGGCTGGCGCATAGTACACACAATGGGATCTAAAATTACCAAGCTAAAACCCGTGGGTGGCTTTTGCGCGGAAACCGGGGCGGCCATCACACTCGCGTACGTAACTCTCACGGGCACTCCTGTTTCAACTACTCACACAATAACCGGGGCAATCGTGGGCGTCGGCGCAACCAGACGGCTGTCCGCAGTCAAGTGGGGAGTTGCCGGACGCATTGTGTGGGCGTGGATTCTGACAATTCCGGCAGCCGCCACTATCGCGGCGCTCTCTTTCTGGATAATCAAAGCGATCCATAATCTCTCGACCTAGCCGCAGCCGGACTCCTCCTTACAGCGCTTCATTTTCCACAGCTCGGACGCAAGCCCATCCGATTGAATAAGAAGTTAAGTCTGAGTGAAAGTCGGATTAAATTTAAATTAACGATATTGCGGGACGGTGAACGACACGTGTGACCATGCTAAAATCCGCGCGTTCACGTCCTCTTGTAAAAGAGATCACGAGCCTATTGTAAAAGAGATCATGAGCCTGGCCCGCCGCATCACTGCTGAATTAATCGGTACGGCGATGTTGTTAGCCGCCGTCGTTGGTTCGGGCGTTATGGGTGAGAGACTCGCCGGTGGAAACGCGGCGATTGCGCTGCTGGCCAACACGCTGGCCACCGGCGCGGCGTTATTGGCGCTGATACTTACGTTCGGTCCTATCTCTGGCGCGCATTTCAATCCTGCCGTCACTCTCTCTGACGCCTCTCAAGGCGGGTTACCGTGGCGCGAAGTTCCCGCTTACCTTGCGGCGCAGATTGTTGGCGCGTTCGGTGGCGTCGCGATAGCGCATCTGATGTTTGGTTTGCCGCTGTTCTTTGCCTCACGTCATGATCGCTCAGGATTGCGGCAGGTGTTCAGCGAGTTCATCGCCACCTTCGGACTGATCGCGGTAATTTGGGGATGCGTGCGGTTTCGTCCGATGATGGTGCCGTTGGTAGTGGCGGCCTATTTTACTGCGGCCTACTGGTTTACCTCTTCGACCTCGTTTGCCAATCCGGCGGTGACTCTGGCGCGTTCGGCAAGCGATACGTTTGTGGGCATCAGACCGATCGACGCGCCGGGCTTCATCATTGCGCAGCTTATGGGCGCGGCGGCAGCCACGTTATTATTCCGCTGGTTCGAGCCGACGCTGCCTAAGAATGCGGAAGCAGTGATGCTGTCACATGAAGGAAACAACCATGGGTAAGACAGGTGCGGCCGTTGATTCGACTGGGAAACGCATTCTCTTCGTCTGTGTCGAGAACTCGAATCGCAGCCAGATGGCCGAAGCTTTTGCGCGGATTCATGGCGGCGAGAGTGTTGAAGCCTATAGCGCCGGCTCGCGTCCCTCGGGTAAGATCAATCCTAAGGCAATCGCAGCGATGCGCGAGATCGGCTACGACCTGTCCAGTCATGAATCTAAATCTTTGTCGGCGATTCCAGAGATCGAGTACGACTTCGTCGCAACGATGGGCTGTGGCGATGAGTGTCCGTTGGTGCGCGCGAAGCAGCGCGAGGATTGGGACATTCCCGATCCGAAAAACATGCCGCCCGAAGATTTCCGCGAAGTGCGTGATTTGATCGAACAAAGAGTCAAAGAGACAATAATGCAAGTGTCAGAAGCCCGACCGTAAGAGAGGGCCTGCCCGTTGACTTGCCCTTGCTGAGGCGCGGGCTTCTGACCCAAATCTTATGAGCGACTTGCCGATAGCATGCAGCTTAACCAGCGCAGAGCTGCAGGAACGACGCAGCACCCTATTGCAGAAAGTCAGGAGCGCTGTTGTAGAAGTTAAAGAACTCGACGATGGTTACGCCTATTCGTTTCCTTCGGAAGGTGAGTGGCTTCGTGAGTTGACGAGCTTGATCGATCTTGAGCGGCAGTGCTGTCCGTTCCTCCGGTTTCGGATCACGGTGGAAGCGAACGGTGGCCCGATGTGGCTGGATCTGACAGGCCCCGAAGGCACAAAAGAATTTCTCGTCTCTACGTTTAATTGAAACTGGACATTCTACTCGCAGACGACGGACTCTTATCGTTAGCGCGACCCTTGCGTTATCGGCAACTCCTAGGCCAGCATAAGTTGCTGAACCTCTGGTGATTCCTCGCCCAGCCATTCGGGATGTGTGGCTGTGCCGTAAAAAAATTGACGTGGTTTTGAAAGGCTCGAAACGACCACTCAATGCGGCCGCCACTGTTTTCTCGAGCAGCGCATCCAGTTCCTCTTTGCTGAGTGGATGAAAGGTGCGCACCGCCTCGAATGCCTGATCGAGAATCTCCATACTATCGATGCCGGTGATCACGACCGACGTCGGTAGATTCAACGCGTAGTGCAGGCACTCAATGGGCGTCACGGTGTTTGACTTCAGCAAGATGCCGTTTGCCATGCTCTTCATTCCCAGGATCCCGATGTTCCGTGTGGCCAATTCGGGAACTACTTCTGTCGAGAAGCTGCGGTAATGCGCGTCCATAAGATTGAGCGGCATCTGCACCGTGTCGAATTTGAATCCATTCTGCTCAGCAACCTCAAGCATGTATAGATGTACCCGCGGATCTTTATGGCCGGTGAATCCGATGTAACGCAGCTTGCCAGCCTGGCGCGCCGCGACCAGGGCGGCGTTGGCCCCGTCTTCGTGAAAGATTCGATGAGGATCTTCGAAACGAAGAATTTCATGATGCTGAACAAGATCGATGCAATCGACTTGCAGACGTTCGAGCGATTCGTCGAGCTGCTTAGTCGCTTCCTTTTTCGACCGGCCGTCAATCTTGGTCATGACAAAAGCCTTCGCTCGATAGCCATCACGAAGGGCCTTGCCCATGCGAGTCTCGCTCCGGCCTTCATTATAGTCCCAACAATTATCCAGAAAGTTGATGCCGCGATCGATGGCTGAGCGCACAATACGAATCGCCAGGTCCTCGTCTACCGTGCTCAAGCCCAGATGCCAGCCACCCACGCCAATCGCCGAAACCTGTTCGCCTGTGTAGCCCAGTGTTCGATAGATCATTTTAGGATGCTCCTTTGCAAGTCCGCTCTCGATATGCCGCGAATGGATCGAAAGCCTTTCGTATGGCAATAGTATGACGACAGTCGATTGAAGATTCAAAACGTCCGCGGAACGGACGATAGCATAAAGCCCGGTGCGTAAGCTCCAGGAAATGTCTGCCACAAAATTAACTTCGATTTCTCTTTCCGTTCACGCTCCCTTAACACGCTTCAGCTATAAATAGAGCCGACAATCCGGCGATACAACTTAAGCGATGCTGTCAGATTCTAACTGGATGTAATTGTTAGTCGTGATAGAGGTCCTTATGAACGCAAAACAAATCGCTCTGCCCTTTCGCGCGAGACGAAACCGGAGGTCGGCGAATACCCATGTCGATCTGATTGGCCGTTCCTACGAGGAAGATTATTCCACGGTGACGGTGGTTTCGTTGTGCCGGAACGATGACAGCCGCGTGATGGTGCGACGCGAACCCGGCGGCCGCACCTTCTCGATGCCCGCGTGGCTGATGCGCCTGATCTTCATTGAGCAGGAAGGAAGACGGGCGGCCTAGTAGGTTTTCGCGATGATCCTCGCAGGAGGTGACGGGCTATGACGCTGTTACTGGTTGAAGACAATTTGTCTGAGGAAGAGCAACTTGCCCAACAGGCCAACCCAACGGTCAAATGTGGCTGGTGTGGCGAGATAATTCGCCTGGACGGAAGCGAGCTGGCGCTGGCCATGTGCCAGAGTTGCTATGATGGAATGCTGGCGGAGTTCCTGCGCTCGCAACAAGCGAAGCAGGCTCCCAACCGCCCAAGCGATCGTTAGCGATCGCGATACGGATTAGACGAATACGCGCGCACTCCGTTCTCTACTTATGCCGATAGGCGGCAACCAAATTGTTCGCGCCATCATAGGCTTGCACCAACACTCTGATTCTCCCCTTGCCGCCTTTGAGTATGACCGCCTTTCGTTTTATCGCGCCATCTTTGGCGTTAATCGTCTGGTAAAACCGGCCATTTAAATAGATATCCAGATATGAGATGTTCTCCTTGGTGTTCGCTGTTGGGATCTTCGATGCGCAGGTTACGCGCACGCCTTGAGACGCTTTTCGCGTGAATCGTTCCAGCGAAAGTGAGTAGATTGGTTTCTTCCTCAGGAGCTTTACCGCATGCCTAATCAGGTCCACATTTCCCTTCAGTAGATCGCGTTTTGTTATGCAGTAGCGCTTGTCGGGCTCGATTCCCAGCTCTTCAAGCAATTTTCCCACTCGCGGCCCTACGCGAATGCTCCGGCGCATAGCGACCACCAGATCAGCTCCTTTGGGCAGTGGCTTGAATGGTGAATTCGGCCCCCCCCGGACCGCCGTTCTCAGGTCTTCGTATGTCCAATTGTTGGCGCCGCCGGCGCCGGTATTGTCGCTGGTGCCGAGAACCAAACCAACTTGATTGTCCTGGAAGCCGGCGGCAAACATATCGGTGGTGCTATAAGACAACGCATCGGTGATGAGGATCACGGGGCCATGGTACACCTGGCCGATATCGTTACAAGATTCTTCGTCATTAAGTGGAAAGCCCATGGAATATATGGCGCCGGTTTCCACGGCTTCGGCGATTGATGTCTTCCACCTTTCGAGCTCCCAGTTCTTTGGCGCCTGCTTGCAAATCTCGAGATTTAATGGCGTGTTGATGAACTCGAAAAGTTCGGGCTGTATGCGGCCGGGCGTAAATAACTGGAGCAGCCGCTCGCCGGCTCTGATCTTGCCGCCGCCGTTGCCTCGCACGTCTATGATGAGACCTTCCTGGGGAAATTCCCTGGAGGTGATTACGCGCTTAAACTCTGCGACGAATCGATCCGGGTCTTCCATATCAAAGCTAAACAAGCGAACGTATCCAATCTCGCTCCCGTATTCCTTCCTGGCCTGGGCATAAAATGTGTCCTGAAACTCCTTGCGGACGTGCATCCAGCGGATTGTAGACAACGCTCTCTTCTGCCGATCTCTTTTCTGCAGATATAACTGTTTCTTTAGCAGATTGATCTTGGTCTTTCTGATGTCGATAGCGGCCCGCTTCTTTCGGGTTGTCTTAGTGGCTAATGGTGGCGCGTCGGTGCTGCCTAACCTCCACTCCTGTTTGTCGAGAGTCAGGGTCTTTCCCGTCTTAGACCGGTAAGTAATAGATACCCAGGACTCGTCCGGAGGCAGTGAAGACTCCAGCGGTCTGATCGTGAGGCTATCGAGTCCTCGGGCAAATCTCGCTTCGAGATTGCTGCCGGACTGCGTCTCTCCGTTTTTCTCGATTGCTCTGCGGATGGGCATTCCATTCCAGGCGATGACCTCGACGCCGGGTTCGAAATTAGCTACCTCCGGCTCTGCGTTGGCACTGGACCGGTAGAAATTACGCGCGATCCGAGAGACCATGAACTTTTCGGTTAGTCTATCCTTACACTTTTCTCTTGTTACTTTCTTTTTGTCAAAACCGCGGGCGCCTGGCTCCGAAGTTCTCTCAGGTACGAAATACTGTTCGATGAGGAAGGGAAGGAAAGCCATTTGATCTTCGAAAGCCGCCGGCAACTGGTAGTGGGTGTGAAGATCGCGAAGTGAGGCGAATATCTCCAACAATCTTCGGTGGAATTGCAGCTCGCTTTCCATCTCGCGTCCCGTCTCTTCAAGACGGAACTTGATCAGCTTGAGTTGCCGGATCGGATCAATCGCATGCATCGCGCGCTTGAGCGGGAGATGTACGTAGTTCATTTCGAGCATTAACAGCGCCTGGTCCACTATTCGCAGGCGATCTTTTCTCGATAACCTACTCCTCTTGTCGATCCTTTTGAGAAAGGTCGCGAGCAGCGTGCTGCCGGCCGCGCGGTCGAGCTGTCGGAGCCTGGCTCTGCCGCCAGTTTCTTCTATAGCCATAAGCGTTCTCCGTAAGCGCCGAAAATTACCTGAGGTGTGTAAATCAAACAGCCTGACAACGGCAGCCAAACACACTAACCCTCCCCAGGCTTAGCACTCAGGTCCCTTAATAGACGCAAGACAGCGCGCCAAAATTGTTTTGGAATTTCCGGGACCTGAGAGCACGGTTTGGTGTCGACGATTTTCCCCGGCGTCGCCATTTTGGGTCGAGGGCCCGCCGAAAAACCTATTTCGGTTTGGCGGCTTTCTTCTTTTTCTTCTTACCGCTGCCGCTGCCCGGGCCTACTTTTTTAGTGGTCTTCTTTTTCTTGGCAGCCTTCTTCTTGCCGCCACCTGCACTACGGGGGAGGATCGCCTGTACCGCCTTTGCCCGGAGCACCTTTCTTATTGGTCTTCTTTTTCTTGGGAGCCTTCTTGGACTTCCCCTTACCCCCACCTGCACTGCCGCCGCCTGGAGGCTGGTCGCCGGTGCCAAAGAGCATGGTCGATGGAAATTCGTTCTGACTGTAGGGCATCATCGTTGTTTTTCTCCTTTGTGGATTTGGCTCACTTCACTTGCCGAGTTTCAGAATTTGAGCGACTTGATTGCGATAGTTCTGAACGTCTGGCCGGCGCAAGTAACCTTCGTATGATTCCTTGCCCCATTTTTTCTCAAGGCCCGTGCACAAGCCATCGGCCTGTGATGCGTAGTCGTGCGCCCCGGATTTGTTCCCCATTAGATCGCTAGCTCGCGCGGCGATGAGCAAGGCACGCCATTCTGAATCCTGTTGTCCGGATCGCGCAAGTATTTTTTGCGCCTCGAGGGCATTTTCCAACGCGCCCTTCGAACCGTTTGCGATCAGTAAAACCTCAGCGAGCGCCAGCAGCGCGCTCGAGGCCAGTTGTGGAGAGTTTCCTTTCTTGGCCATGGCAACGGCTTCTTCGCACGACTTTCTGCCCGCTTGAGCCGCGCCCGAAAAGGCTTCCGCGCGACCCAGGCAGTACTTGGCCTGAAGCGTCACATCCGGAAACTGCGAAGCCGACACATCCAGAGCGAGTTGAGCATTCTTTTTCGCTTCGGCGTAGTTACGCTCGCTCAAAGCCATCTGAGCATTTGTCAGATGCACCCACGCCAGCACCGCCTTGTAGTTCGCCTCAGGCTGGTTCGCGATTTCAAAAGCTGAATCGAGAGCCGCGCGTGCCTCCACGTAGCGCCCCAATTGCCAGAGAAGGGCGCCGCGATTCATTTGATCAAAAGCCAGTCCAATTTTCGCACCTCGCGCCTGATCAATTTTGAACCTCTCGTCCAGATGGGAAAGCGCCTCAGGATACAATTCCTGATTGCGTCGCAGAATCGACAGGTTCGTGTGTGAATCCGCCACGCCCGCTTGATCGCCCGAGTCCCTGGAAAGTTGGAGTTGCTCCTCGAAGTTCTTGAGCGCGGTTTCCGGCTCGCCTTTCTCCTGATAGGCGCGTCCCATCACGCTCAAGGCAATCGAAGTCTCTTTGCGGTAGCCCCCGGCCCTGTAGAACTTCAGTGCTTCCTGAAGCTGAGAAATGGCTTCGTCGTTGTTACCCAATATTTGGTTCAGCCTGCCCTGAGCCAGAATCGCCAACACCTCACTGCTCCGCGATTTGTCCTGCCGAGCCAGCTCGAGTGCTTGTCGGAAGTACCTGCCGGATTCGTCAAAGTCTCCGCGACTCATCAGCGCCAAACCAAGATCGATTAAGCCCTGGACGGCGATGTGCTTGATGTTGGCGGTCTGCGCCAGGTCTATCGCTTCGGCTGCCAACGCCTTAGCGCGGTCGATATTTCCTTCGTCGCGAGAGACGAGGCTCAATTGCAACTGCGTTCTCACGAGCTGGTACTTGTTGTCGACGTTCTTCAAAATCTCCAGCACTTGTTCCAATTGGGCGCGGGCTTCGGGCAGCTTGCCGTTGCGGGCGAGCAGCGCGCCGCGCTGGTAAAGGACTTCCACCCGTCCTTCGTCATTGGACATGGTTTGATAGAGCTTCTCGGCGGTTTTGAACGAGACTTCTGCGTTGGTCGAATCCTGCCGGCGACTGTAAAGGACCGCCAGGCGCAGGAATCCGGCGGGTGATTGGGGGTCACGTTTGGTTGCTTCCAGGTAGCACTCGATCGCTTTGTTAAAGTTCTCGTTCTTTTCGTAAGCACGACCGAGATCAACATAAGCGGTCGCCTTGTCGCTGTTCGTCGCCTGATCGAGAATCTTTTGATAGTAACCGACAGCGGCGGCAAAATCTCTTCTTACGGTTGCCGCGACCGCGTCCAGATAGGCGGCGTCAGCGCTCGCCAAGCCGGAGTGATCGGGCGCCAGCGACATGGCGCGCAACACTTCTTCCTGGGCCTTTTCGGTGCTGCTTATCTCAAGATAAGTTTCGGCCAACCGAGCGTGCGAGAGCGCATACCGATCGTCTAATTCAATTGACTTCTCCAGCCTCTTGCTCGCCTGGTAGTAAGTGCCCGCGCGCATCGCGACTAAGCCCTGGTCGTACCAGGTTTTGGCTTCAGGAGAGATCGCATGCGCAGTCGGCTGCCAGCTACGCAGGCCCAGGAGAATTCCTACGATCAACAGCGGCGTGACCAAAACGCCGACCTTAACCGGTTTTCGCTGCCAGGCTCGGGTTACGGCTGCAGTGATCACTGATGATCCAGGCGGGACGGTCAACAGTCCGCTGCCGATAGAGAGCGATGCTTTCAGCTTATACAGATCTTCGAGCATCGCGTTAGCTGATTGATAACGCGCCTCGACGTCTTTGGCCATCGCCTTGAGGATTATTTCTTCCAATCCGGGTGGCATACCCGGAACGATCTGCGAGGGCCTGGCGGGTTCGACGTGAAGCACTTGAGAAGAAATTTCAATCTTGCTGTTGCCGGAGAAGGCCGGTTTGCCGGTCGCCGATTCATAAAGGGTCACGCCCAGCGAGAAGACATCGCTGCGAGCATCGCTGTCATGTCCCTTTAGCTGTTCGGGGGACATATAGGCAACCGTGCCCACGATCTGTCCTTGTTCAGTAAGACGGGTTTCGGTTCTCGCCTCTGAATCTACTGCGCGCTCGGTCTGGAGTTGCTTGGCCAAGCCAAAGTCGAGGATCTTGACCTGACCCCGAGGAGTAATGATCACGTTCTGAGGTTTGATATCGCGATGAATCAGACCGTGAGAATGTGCTTCGGCCAACGCTTCCGCCGCCTGAATTCCAATGTTGACGACATCCGCAGGCGCAAGCGGATTGTTCTTGACCTTGTCCCACAGCGTTTCGCCTTCGATGTACTGCATCACGATGAAGGGATGATCCCCTTCGATGTTCACTTCGTGAATGGTACAGATGTTTGGGTGATCAAGAGTGGCCGCGAGCTTCGCTTCGCGGATGAGCCTCTTTCTGGCATGGGCGTCTTCGAACGACTTAGCCGCCAGTATCTTGATTGCTACGTTACGCTCCAGGCTGGTGTCGTGGGCCAGAAACACTTCGCCCATGCCGCCCGCGCCGAGCTTTTTGATAATTTGGTAATGAGAGAACTGTTGTGCAACCAAAACCGGGCTACCTCGCAGCATCAAAGGCATTAAGGAAAGGCTCGTTTGCGGCCTCGGGATTATGGTGATGACACCATGAGGTTGTCACCATATTGGTCACGCCCGCTTTGGGGAGAGTTCTACCCTGAAGCAGAATAATTGTCAACGAGAGTCTTTTGACGGTCTCTTAGCTTCGCTTCGGTTTGCCTGCCGTCTTTGCTTGAGCTCTCGTCATTGCAAAAGATCTGACTGGAGGCACTACTCTTAGCGCACGTTCCCTCCAGGCGGCAACTAACTTCTGGTTTTGAGCGATGGCGGAGCTAGGTTGAGCCGTATAGATCTTCGATTAGCTTCCCGTATCGTTCGTCGATGACGTTGCGTTTTACTTTCAGGGTGGGTGTCATCTCGCCTTTGTCGATCGAGAATTCTTCCGCCAGCAGCGCGACGCGGCGGACGCGTTCATAATCAGCCAGGTGGGCAGTGATTGCGGTGACGTCCTTCTGCACCATCTTGATGGCCGCGGTTTGTTCGCTCAGCTCGGCATGCGTCGGCGCCACGATTTCGCCGGCCGCGCGCAACGAAGCTGTTAGCGCCTCCCAATCGGGCACGATCAAGGCCACCGGATACTTACGGCTGGCGCCGACGACCACCACCTGGTTGACGAACTCGCTCTGCTTCAAAAGACTTTCGATCAGTTGCGGCGCGATGTACTTGCCATTCGAGAGCTTGAAAAGATCTTTCTTTCGATCAGTCAAAAACAGGTGTCCCTCGTCATCGATATGGCCGACGTCGCCGGTGGCAAACCAGCCGTCGCTCATCACGGCCAGCGTGGATTCCGGACGTCCGTAGTAGCCGCGCATAACGTTTGGCCCGCGCACCAGCATTTCGCCGTCTTCGGCGATGGCGACTTCGATTCCGGTGAATGGTTTTCCGATCGAACCCACGCGATTATCGTCGGGCCGGTTGGCGCAGACGACGCACGTTTCAGTCATGCCATAGCCTTGCAGAATCTTGATCCCGGCCCCGAGAAACGAATACGAAAGCGTGGGTGAAAGTGGCGCGCCGCCGGAAACGAAGTAACGCAGCCGCCCGCCGATGCCGGCTCGCCACTTGGTGAACACCAGCCGATCGGCGAGGGCGTGTTTGGCTCTCAATGAAATCGGCACGCGCTGTTTCTTATCTTCCAATTCAGCGACGCGCTGGCCCACCGCGAGCGAACCGGCGAAGATTTTGCTCTTCAGGCCGCCGGCCGCCATGCCTTTTTTGATAATCCGGTGATAGACCTTTTCAAACAAACGCGGCACCGCGGTCATGATTGTCGGACGCACTTCGCGAAGATACTCGCCGACTTGATCGAACGACGCAGCGTAATTAACTGAGACGCCCGTGTAGCAAAAGACATAGAACACCGTGCGCTCAAAGATATGTGACAGGGGCAAGACCGAAAGCGAAACGTCCGTCGACATGATGGGCAAACCGTTCGCGATCGAAAGGACGTCGGAAATGAAGTTGTCGTGCGTGAGCATGACGCCTTTGGGCTCACCGGTGGTGCCGGAGGTGTAGATGATCGTCGCCAGGTCATCAGCGCGTCCGCGCGCAACCAGTGCGTCGAAAGCCGCTGGATCCTTGCCCTCAATCGCTGCGCCGCGCGCTTCAATGATTTCCAGGGTCGTGGCCCGATCGAGACCGCGCGCGCTTTCGGCATCAAAGACCACGACGTGCTCAAGGTGATCCAGTCCTTCAAATCCCTTACGCGCATGCTTGAGCACCCGGCCGCCGGAAATTATCAGCCCCCGCGCGCCGCAGTCGCGGAGAATAAATTCGATTTGATCGATTGCCTGGGTCGTGTAGAGAGGAACTGTGACGGCGCCGACGCTGAGGATCGCCAGATCCGCGATTGACCATTCGGGACGGTTTTCAGATATCAACGCCACGCGGTCCTGGGGCCTGATGCCGAGGTCAGCCAAACCAAGTGCGATGTGACGCACGCGGCGCGCAAATTCAACGGCTGAGATATGGACCCATTGGCCTTCCCGTTTTTCGCTGACGGCGTCCGGCTTATTGTGCCGGGTAATTGCCGCCAGACAGACCGCGGGTAAGGTGGCGGGGGCGCTCGATTGTTGGTGGCCGGGTGAGACCTTGGCGACTGCTGCCGACGACACTAGAAAACGATCTCCTTATTCTTGCAGTGTCCTTCAGAATTCACGGGGGGAACGATCGCGCCACTTCTTGAGCTTTTATTCGGGAAAGCGCCGTAACAGACTACATCCTCCGACTGAAAAGATACAACCAAACGGCCCATGTTTTCCTGAGAAAGCCGAGGATTTCAAGCTGGTTTGGGTGCTTCCAATGCCGGCGGTTGAGATGCCGGAGCTTCTAATTCCGGGGCTTGAGAGCGCGAGTGATGTCGCCGCCGTCCGCGATAATTGGAGCCCTGATCCACCCGGCTGTCCTGTGTGGCCAGCGCCGCCAGGATCAAAAACAGCAGCGCGTTTGCAGTAGTATGCAGAGTGAAATCGAAAAAGCTGTGTACCAGTACCGCGAAACAGCCGGCGAGCGCACCAGTCGCGACGCCGCGACGGAATTTGTCGTCAGTCTCACGGCGCGTGAGACCCTGGCGAAACAGAATCAGAATGAAAGCGATGCCCAGGGCGCCGCCGACAAGACCACCGTCGGCCAATAATTGCAGATAGTCGTTGTGAGCCTGCTCCAGTCGCAGGAAACCGTTGCGCGTATCGTAACGCGTGTAGATCACGCTGAAAGAACCGAGACCGGATCCGATTACCGGATAGGCCTGAATCACATCGAGGGTCACGCGCCAAAAATGCGAACGGCCCGTCGTGGGATCTTCGGCCGCCGGGGTACCGAGCAGGCGGGTAAAGACCTCTGAACCACCTACCGCGACGGTGCCGCCGATCAGCACCACGATCAGTCCGAAGGCCAAAGCCGCACGCAGCAAGGCCGAGCGGATTCGTTGGCCGCGCGGCAGGCGTTCGCCACTCTTCAGGCCCGGACCTGCCACTACCGCCAGAAACAGAATCTCAGCTCCCAGACTGATAATCCCCCCGCGTGAATTCGTCATGATCAGGGCCACACCCATCAGCGCGGCCGCGAAGGCATAGAGCGGACGCTTGGCGCCTTCGATCGCGCCGGAAAACAAAAGTCCCAGCGGAAGGGCAATCGTCAGCTCCATGTAGCCGGCAAAATGATGGCGATTGATGAACGGCCCAAAGGCCGTGCTCTGGGCCAACTGCCGAAACCAGTAGACCCGGGTGCCGTCGCTGGTAAAAGACTGAGTCAGGCCGAACATCGCCAGAAAGAACCCGAAGATCAAGATAGTTCGAACCAGCGTGCGCAGCCGGCGCGGCGTGTCAGTGAAGATCAGTGTGGCGGCGAAGTAGATCAGCAGCGAGGCAATCTGAACCAGGACCAGCCGGGTCGCGTAAGGATCCAGCGATAACGCCTTTGAGGGAGACAAAGACAGTCCGGCGTTGTCAGGCGTGCGCAGCGGCAGCAGTTGAATCAGCCCGAGCAACAGCATTCCTGCCAGCAACCATTGCAATGAATTGCGACTAATCTGAACTGAGCGTAATACCAGTCCATCCACGCACCAAAAACAGAGAATTCCCGCGGCGCTTAAAGCGAAAGCAGCCAGTGCCCAGTAATGCACTGTGCCATAGGCCAGAGTCGTTAAGACCACCGCAACATTAATGGTCAGAAAGCCCAGCCGGCTGGCGAGCGTATGCCGGCGCTTAGTGTGTTCGTGGTTTGCCGGTTTAGCGCTTTCCGCTGATCGCGGATCAGCGCGGAGCGCCGGAACCGCCGCTGCGTTTAAGACTGAAGTCGTCATACCAGATGGTGCCGAAAATGGGACAGACCTGATTCTCGCTGCAAGAGCCGCGCGACAATTTCATGATTATTCCATCGGATTTCGGGCCGGTCTTGAAATCAAGAGTAATTCGTTGCCAATCGTTGGTGCCGCTGGGCGCCGGCGGCGAGCTAATCAACAAGGCATCGTTCGTCGCGTCAAGTATGGATACCAGAGGCGTGGCGCCGCTGGTCAAATCCTGGGTGCGCAGGAAACACTCGAAATGATATTGCGTGTCCGGCGTGACGACGATCGCCTGAGCCACCTCAATGTTATCCAGTTTGTTAGGCGACTTGAAAACGATTCGCAAACTTCCGCGGCCGCTGTGCGCGGTGGTGTCGATACCTATCCGCACCTGGGGCCGGGAATTGATCAGCCAGTAAAAGCTCTTTTCGCGGGTGGGTTCAATGTCGCGCTCTAGACCGCCATTCCAAAATTGTTCCGGGGCGGGTCCCTGAGGGTCCGGGTCGGTCTCTCGCATGACTTCAAGTACAGCGCGAAAGTGTTTGGACTGCATCAGCGCTTTCTTAAATGCTTCGTCGAGTTCCGGCTGCGCCTTTCGGTCTGCCGGATTGATCGAGCGCCAGACGCGCATAGCGTCATCGACCTTTGCCTGGCCAATCAGGTAGGTCGCGAACTCTATTCGCACAGCAGCGGTTGGACAGGCCGCCGTGGCTATCTTATTAACATCTCCATCAAACACCTGCGATGCCAGATTGAATACCGGTGGGCGCATTTCCTGATCTGCCTCAGCCGCACGCGCGAGTTGGACAAAAGCTTCGTCCAGTTTTCCTTCGCGCAGCAAGAGATTGCCGTATTGCCATCGAGGATGAGAGTAATTGGGCGCCAAATCAACCGCCCGGTGCAGAGCCTTTTCGCCACCGGCTATGTCGCCTGAGGCTTCAAGCGCTCGGCCCAGTTCCATCCAGTAACGATAGTCGTTCGGCGAGAGGATTACGGCCAGTTGATATTCACGAACGGTATCAGCCAGGTTTTCCGCGCTGAATACTTTCTCTTCCAGCGAGGCCAACCGCCAGTGAGTAAAAGGATCGCCGGGCGCCCACCGGGCGGCCAGGCGCGCCATTTCGATGCCACCGCTTTCGACGCTGGGCGCGTATTCGGCCACGGTGTTACCGACGTACCAGCGGACGACAAACCACGAACCGAGAATCGCACACGCCGCCGGCAACAGCAGCAACCAACGAGTTGCCGGCGCCAGGCGGATCGTTACAATGGAGGGGGACTTTGTTTTGGCCACTGTATGGATTCCCGGAGAGCTACCTGTCGCCGTTTGATGACGGCCGCGGCGGAGTCGGTAATGGATAGTCGGCGATGTTCTCGATCTTGATCGACATGCGTTTCAGTTCAATGTTCTGGGCTTCACACTCGCGCCAGATATCGGCTATTCGCTCTTCTGAGATTCGCGGGCTCGAGATCAGCACCTGTTCAACCTGATGTTCGCCGATAATCCTCTTCAGTAAACCATTTCCACCGAAAACTCGGAAACCGTGAATTACCTTTCCCTGCTTCTTTGGATCGTCGTCCATAAACCCAACCGGCGTGTAACACAAGTCGCGGTTGTTGAGCAACTCGCGCAAGAGTAACTCTCCCGCATCACCCGCGCCATAGATCAAGACGCGGCGCGACTGATCGCCGTTGGCCGCCGGCAGCACCTGGCGAAAGAAGCGAAACGCGATGCGACTGCCGGTCAGCAACAGCAGCATCACCAGAGCATCAATCAGAAAGACCGCGCGCGAATAACCCTGGAAGCGAAACTTGAACAGTACAATCACGAGGCTGATGACTGAGCCGGCAGCGACGGCTTTCGCGAAAGCCATCAAGTCGTCGATGCTGGTGTAGCGCCAGATGCCGCGATAGACGCCAAAGAATAGAAACGCCGCGAGACGCACGACAACCAGCACGGGCAGAGTACGCAGAAAGAGTTTCCACGCCGGACTGGCAGAGAACGGCCCGAACTTGATCGCATAAGCCGACCAGTAAGCCAGCACTACCAGGACCACGTCGAGCAGCACCTCGAAAATACGTCGCTTGTAAGAGAAGTCGACCAGAAAAGCGTACAGCGGCTTGTCGCGCGCATCGCGCACCTGGGCTTCTTCGTCGTAACCCTTTACTCCGGCCAGATAGACGCCCAGCAGCGTCAACACCAAAGTGAACGCTGCGATCAGCGCGAGGCTGACATCAGACTTCGCCGACCGCACCATCACCGCCAGCAAGCCTGAGAGCGCCGCCAGCCCGTAAAGCATCCACACGGCGCGCCGCTCGGACATGCCGAGGGCGACCAGGCGGTGGGACGTGTGATCGCGCCCGCCCTGCGAAGCCGCCCGCCCGGAGAGCTTGCGCAGGATTGTCACGAACGTGGTGTCGAAAATCGGGATGAACAAAACCAGGATGGGTACCGCCAGCACCGGCACGAAACTGCGCGAACGCCCGCCCGACACATTCACCAGGGCCGCACCGGCCAGAAAGAATCCAATGAACATCGACCCGCTGTCGCCCATGAAGATCGACGCGGGATTCGAGTTGTAAACCAGAAAGCCCAGCAGCGCCGCCGCGAACACCGCGAGCATCATCGCTTCAATAGGTTGATGTCCGGTGACAAAGTTCAGGGTGAGAAAGCAAGAGGCAATGGCGGCAATTCCGGTTGCCAGGCCATCCATGTTGTCCAGCAGGTTGATCGCGTTCGTGATCCCAATCAACCAGAAGATCGTGATTACCATGTTCGCCGGCAGTGAACGCGTCCAGGGCAAAACCAATCCGTAGTTGACCACGATGGCCGCGCCGATTACCTGGCCGATCAGTTTTTGGTAGGGCTTTATGTGCAGCAGGTCATCGACCAGTCCGACCAGGAAGAGAAAGGAAGCGGCCCCGATAACCACCCAACCCTGGCCCGTGTGCGGAACCAGAGCGACGTAGGTCAAAACTACCGCCAGCCAGATGCCGACGCCGCCCATCATCGCCGTGGGTTTTTTGTGCCAGCGGTCGATTTTGGGCTTGGCTACGAATCCCCAACGACGCGCCAGTCTTCGCACCACCGGCGTTAGCCCAAGGGCCAGCGCAAATGACAATGCGGGCGCAATCAGTTTGGAGATGCTTACTGGAAACATTGGTCGGTGATTATAACAGGTGAGCTGGAAAGTATTCGATCAAGGCGCCAAAGGCAAGTCACAAAACTTTGCTTTCAGACTAATGGGTGAGTTCCATCTTAGACGACGGCGACCCGTGCGGGCGGCGATTGAGGGCGGCGCAGTCAAATACAAAGAGAATAAAGCCGCGACCCTGAAGATAATGGTTGGCAGCAGAACCGCCATCCATGACATATGCTATTATTACGCATCCCAATTTGGATGAGCCTCCTAAAGACAAAGGCCCCGACAGTCAGGGAGCTTAAGTCGTGCGAGCCGCAAACATAGTTGTTGCCACCGTCGTTTTATTCTTTTTGTTGACAGCTGCCTTTGCGCAATCGCAGACCAAACCTTCCTTACAACCACCACCACAAACGCCGATCGGCGATCCATCGCGAAGTCAGGCAGGAGAAGAGGTAGCAGAAGAAGATATAGTCAGGGTGACCACTAATTTGGTGACCTCGGCCGCCTTAGTAATTGGCCGCGACCGCAAGTACGTGTCCACACTGCGCCGCCAGGATTTTCATGTATTCGAAGACGGCGTTGAGCAAGAGCTCGCTTATTTTGCCGCCGTCGATCGGCCGTTTACTGTAGCGTTATTGATCGACAACAGTCACTCCACAATTTTTGAGATCCGAAACATACAGGATGCGGCAATCGCTCTGGTTAATCAGATGCGCACCGAAGATCGGGCTCTTATTATTTCGCTCACTGATGACATCAAGACACTGGCTGGACCGACCAACAACAAGGAGGAGTTGAGAAAGGCCATTGCCAATATCAAGACTGGCGGGGACACGCGGTTATACGACGGGGTCGATTTTGCACTTAATCGCGAAATGGCCGGCATCGCGGGACGAAAAGCGATAGTACTTTTGACTGACGGCGTGGACAACGCGAGCCGTAACGCCGGGTACCAGACCAATCTCAATGACATTGCAAAGTCTGACGTGCAAGTGTATGCAGTTCAATTCAGCACCCACGGGCTGATGTCTAAGCAGGCTGTGCGTATCCGCCGTCCGCCGCCGGAAGATAGTGGATTCAGTCGCGTCGATTATCAGCGGGCGGACGCATATCTCCATCAGATCAGTGAATTGACCGGCACGTCAGTTTATCCAACGGCTAGTTTGAGCAATCTTGACTCGGCAATTGCGAACATTGCCGACGAACTACATAACGAATACAGCCTCGGATATTACCCGCGGATCGCCGGCAAACCGGGAGAGGTCCGTCGGGTCGAAGTGCGTGTGCGACAACCATGGTTGGTCGTGCGGGCCCGCCCTGCTTACTCATTTGGTAAAGCTGGAACAGTTGCGTATGAGAATAAAGCTCCCGTCATGGCTCCGCTTTCTGACATCGAGGCTGGGTCCCGAACCTTTATCGAAGACAAGAGGCCATTAAACTCTCGTTGGATTTGCAAAGGCCCATTTGTGCCTGGCGATTACGCGTTGGTGCAGGAGGGCTTTGACGCTAAGTGTCCGGCGAGCACTCGGGCCAACGACCAAACCAACGCCTGGTTCATCAGGAGGCCGGGTCCGAGCGAAATCGTGTGCAAAGGCTTCTGGTTATGGAATGGATCCGAGATCGAGATATCACCCATACCGAGCGGATATGCGGTTGTTGGCGAAGTAAATTCGCTCGCGTGCTCCAGCAGCAAGGATCCTGAGCATTCCGCCAACGCCTGGAGTGTGAAACTTCCGGTGTCGGGGGATACCGTGTGTAAGAGGTTTTTGATTCCGCGCGGCTTTGTGGTTGTGGGTGAAAAAAAGGCGAGCCTTTGTCCAGCGACTTCTACAGAGGCCAATGCCTGGCTGATAATGCCCACTGAGTACATTGAAACCAGAAGGTCTTGGAGCGTGCCATAGTTGATCTGATTTACTTGCGTAGGCCCGTGACGTCTTTCGGCTGAAGGCGGAGCTGCGGACCCTTTAACGTTCCGCGGCGCTTGTTTTGTGTTCCGGAGCTTGCTTGCCGCTGTGAAAGTCGATCACGGACTTTAGAATTCCGTCGAGGTCCATCTGGGGGTGGAAACCGACCTGCTTATTTACTTTCGAGATGTCCGGAACGCGCCGCGGCATGTCTTCAAATCCTTCTTCGTAGGCTTCGTCGTAAGGGACCAGCACGATCTCAGAGTTTGATTTGGTCAGCACCTTAACCTTCTTAGCGAGATCCATAATCGAGATCTCCTGATTCGAGCCCACATTGAAAACTTCGCCCACGGCCTTCGGGTCGTCCATCAATTTCATCAGGGCGCCGATGACGTCACCGACGTAACAGAAGCAGCGCGTTTGCTTGCCGCTGCCGTACACGGTAACCGGCCGGCCGGCGAGGGCTTGCTTCACAAACGTCGGAATCACCATGCCGTACTGTCCCGTCTGTCGCGGACCGACGGTGTTGAAGAGACGCACAACGACGGTCGGCAATTTTTTCTCGCGCCAGTAAGCCAGGGCCAGAAATTCATCGATGGCTTTCGAGCAGGCGTAACTCCAGCGGCCCTTCGTGGTCGCGCCCATGACCAGGTTGCCGTCTTCGCGAAACGGGACTTCGGCGCTGAGGCCATACACCTCCGAGGTCGAGGCGATCAGAACTTTCTTCTTCTTTTTATTCGCCAGAGAGAGGACGACTTCCGTGCCGTGCACATTGGTTTCAATCGTGCGCACCGGGCTTTCGACGATTAGCTTCACGCCGACGGCCGCGGCCAGATGAAAGACGACGTCGCATTGATCGACCAGCTCAGCGGTGACCTGCTGGGTACCCACGTTGTCGATGGTGTAGTGAAAACGCGGATGATCTTTCAGGTGCCGAATGTTGTCGATACTGCCGGTGGAGAGATCGTCGATGACAAAAACTTCGTCACCCCGCTGCAAATATGCGTCGGAAAGATGAGAGCCGATAAAACCTGCCCCGCCCGTGATTAGAACTCGCAAACCTTGAACTCCCTTCGAATTCCTGTTTCAGTGATGAGGAGTAAGTCTAGCATGATAATCGTTTGGTGAAGCTCCTGACCCCTCTCTGACGGTCGGGCTATTGCCCCGCATGAGCTCAGCGTAGAGTTCGGCCATGTCTCGCAGCAGACGATCTTTCCCGTAGTTTCTGATCACAAATTCCAGGCCGCGCCTACCCAGTTCGCGACCAAGCGCCTGGTCTTCAAGCAAACGCCTCAGCCCGCGCGCCAGAGCTTCCGCGTCGCCACTTTCAACCACCAGGCCACGCTCACAAATTGTATAGCCGTCTTTTGCCGAAACTGCCGGGCCGAGCAGATCAACTACGCCGCCCACCGCCGTCGCGATGATGGGCCGCGCGTTCGCCATGGCTTCAATCAGTGTGAGGGGCGTGCCTTCATTCAGGCTGGTCAGCGCCACGATGTCGAGCGCTGGATAGAAATCTTCCGGATCGTTTCGGGTGCCGAGAAACAGAACGTCCTCGTCCAGCCCGAGTATCTTTGCCTGTGCTTCCAGTTCGCCGCGGAAGCGGCCGTCGCCGATGATCACAAATCGGGCACCGGAACCATTGGCCGACTTCACCAGGGCGGCAGCTTGCAAAAACAATCGATGATTCTTGATCTCGGTCAATCGGCCAACGATTCCGATCAGCATCGTTTCCTCACTTGCGTGCAGTTCTGCACGCAGTCGCGGGCGGCGTTGCTGTGGCTTTGCATATCCACTCAGGTCGAGGCCGAGCGGAATCACCGCGAACTGTTCACTGCGCCCGACGCGGAACACTTCGTTGATCTCGTGGCGTTGTTGACGGCTTATCACTACGATGCGATCCGTGATCAGACGCGCCAGCGATCTTTCGATAGCCAGAAACAGACGTGTCTTGAGCCGGCCATAGTAACTGTGAAAAACATGGCCATGGTAAGTATGCACAAAGCGGCACGGTCGCGGTTTCCCGATTAGCGCGGCCGGTGTCAGCCAGCGATACATCAATCCCGCCGCCCGGCCGACGGTGCCGGCTTTTGCGGTATGGGTGTGGACCAGCTCAGGCCGCTCGCGCACCATCAAGCGAAAAAGTTTCCAGGTAGTGAGCGCATCTTTCAGAGAGATTTCCCGGCTCATCTCCGGAATGATGAAAGGCGTTACGCCCGCGGCGGTCGCGAGGTAACTCATGTCGTCTTCGCCCGGCGGTACTACGCCGGCTGCCAGCAGCGTTTCGTAGCCGGCACTCTGCAACCCTTCAGTGAGCCAGATAACATGGCGGGCGGGTCCCCCGACGTTGAGCCGAGCGATGATGCGGAGGATTTTCATAGACAACAAAGTCTCAAGTCCCGCAGCTCCGGCAGGAATGTCTTGAGACTTGAGACCCCGAACTTCGTTCGGGACTATCTAACAGGATTCAGGCATTCGCACCGGCTTCCGTTATCTTTTCCACGCTCTGATTATTGGCGCCGGTTTTGGCCACTAGATTTGAAGCGTGCAGCAGACTTTCAAAAGTTCCCGCATCGCTCCACCAACCCTCTAGTTCGTCCCAGGTCATTTCACCGCGTTCAATATAGGCGTTGTTGACGTCAGTGATTTCCAGCTCGCCGCGACCAGAAGGCTTGAGCGTGCGAATGATTTCAAAAACGCGAGCGTCGTAAAAATAGATCCCGATCACGGCGTACTCGGACTTTGGTTGCAAAGGCTTTTCTTCGATTCGCGCCACGCGCCGGCCGTCGAGTTCCGGCACGCCAAAACGTTGCGGGTCGGCAACTTTCTTCAAAAGGATCTTCGCACCGGTGTTTTGCCCGCGATAAGACTCAGCGGCTGCGCGAATATTTCCCTGAATGATATTGTCGCCGAGGATGACGCAAACCGGCTCGCCTGCGGCAAAGTGTTCGACCAGTGCCAGCGCTGCCGCGATGCCCCCCTCGCCTTCCTGATAAGTGTAGTTGAGATGCTTTAGTCCAAAGGCTTTCCCGTTTCCCAGCAGTTTCAGAAAGTCACCCGCTGAGTTGCCGCCGGTAACAATCATGATGTCGGTGATGCCCGCGTTGACCAGCGTTTGAATCGGATAATAGATCATCGGCTGGTTGAAAACGGGAAGCAGATGCTTGTTGGTTACCGCGGTGAGCGGACGCAAGCGACTGCCCAGTCCGCCAGCCAGTACGATGCCTTTCAATTAATAATCTCCAATTAGTCAGTTGTCAGTGGCAAGTTATCAGTAGGCCGGAATGCACAGCGAACCACTGACGGCTGACAAAGCACCACTGACGATCTAGTCAATAAATCTCTCGAACCACAGTTCGAGCATCAGCAACGACCACAAACGATGCGAATGATCGGCCTTGCTCTCGACGTGTTGATCAATAATGCCGCGCAGCATCTCTGGCCTGAACAAACCGCGTGCGAGCGCTTTGTCAGACAACAAAGTCTGGCGCAGGAAGGGCTGCATTGCGCCGCGAAACCAGTGACCGATAGGCACCCCGAAGCCCATTTTGCCGCGCGTCAAATTCTCTGTGGGTACTAGTTTCCTAAGCACTCGCTTGAGCAGGTATTTGGTAGTCAGCCGGCGCAGCTTCAGATTTTCCGGCAGGCTGGCGGCAAATTCCATCAGGTGATGATCGAGAAACGGCGAGCGCGCCTCGAGCGACACGGCCATGCTGGCGATGTCCATTTTTACCAACAGGTCGTTGGGGAGGTAGGTCATCGTGTCCGTCAAAAGCGACGCGTCGACGATGCCGGCGCCATTCGCTTTGGCGAACCACGGCGCGATGATGCTGGCCGTGCTGAAGTTCGATGTTTCGTGCCGGAAGTTTTCGGAATAGAGATTTAGCTTCGCCTGTTCATCAAAGGCGCTCACCCAACGCAAGTAACGTTCGACCGGAGGCATCGAGGCCGCGGCGACAAAGCGTTTGGCCTTGCGCAACGGATTGGGACGGGCTTCGAAGCCGGGCAGTGCCCGAACCACAGTTCCAACTCCGCCTCGCAGGGCTCCGGGAAGATTTGCGTACCGTTGCGCCAGATTCATCGCCGCATAGCGTTCATAACCGGCAAAGCACTCGTCGCCGCCATCTCCGTTCAATGCGACGGTGACATAACGACGGGTTTCGCGCGACACATAGTAGCTGGGAATCGCCGACGAATCGGCAAACGGCTCGCCATAATGCTCGACGAGGGTTGGCAGGATTTCCATGGCGTCCGGCCGCACGATGAACTCGTGGTGATCGGCGCCGACGTATTCGGCTACGCGCCGGGCGTGATGCAGTTCGCTGAAATCCTGCTCGTCAAATCCGATCGAGAAAGTCTTGACCTGCTCGGAAGATTCCTGCGCCATCAGCGCCACGACGGCGCTGGAATCAATTCCCCCGGAAAGGAAAGCGCCCAGCGGCACTTCGGACATCAGGCGCACGCGCACTGCTTCGCGCAGCAATTCGACCACGCGTTCGCCTGCGTCTTCTTCACTGAGTTTGGTCTTTTTGGCAAAGTCGAGCTGCCAGTAACGCTCGAGTTTGATCTGGCCGTCTTGCCATAGCAGCGAATGACCCGGCTCAAGTTTTCTAATCGCGCGATATGCGGTCAGCGGCGCGGGTACGCAAATGAACGAGAGGTAGTGATGAATAGCCTCGTAATCGACATCGCGGCTGACGTCGGGATGAAGCAGCAGAGCACTGAATTCCGAACCGAACACCAACTGGCCGTCCAGTTGCGCGTACAGCAAAGGCTTTTTGCCGACCCGATCGCGCGCCAGGAAAAGTGATTTCGCTCCCTCGTCCCAAATCGCGAAAGCAAACATGCCGCGCAAATACTTTGGACAGTCCGTGCCGTGTTCGTCGTAGGCGGCGACGATCGCTTCGGTGTCGCTGTTGGTGTGAAACTTGTGGCCCAGTTTTTCGAGCTGCTCGCGCAGTTCGCGATAGTTGTAAATCTCGCCGTTGAAAACGATCCACGCGGTGCGGTCCTGATTCGGAATCGGCTGCTGGCCGCTCTTGAGATCGATGATCGAAAGACGGCGCATCCCCAGGCCCACGCCGTCGCTAAAATAAAAGCCGTCTTCATCGGGGCCCCGGTGACGGATGGCCTCGTTCATGCGCGCCAGCAGCTCGCGGTCAACCGGAGCGCCGTCACCGCGAACAATTCCTGCGATTCCACACACGTTGTTTAGTTAATGAGCAGGGCCGAAGCTGACCGGACTGAAAATTAAGAGTTCGGTTTGGTTCTTCTCTGTACTGTCTTCCTAAGCATGACTTTCGAACCGCGCTGGTCTTAATATTAGCGGACGCCTGCCAGCCATGTCCAAAAGCACCTATGGGGCACTCGCGGTCTTAGCGATGCAAGTGGACTGAAGTGAGCAGCAGCAGTCCTTTCAGCGGCCCGATGAAAATCCAACCTGCGACTGGCCCAGCCCCAAAAACCCGGCCATGAAGGATGGATTTTGATCGGCAACGTCGTCCCTTTGCGGCCATACTGATCGCGGCCCTGTTGATTACGCCGCGTCAGCAATGGGTCTTTCGAGATCAACACACGTCACGACACCGGGAGTAGTAGCTCTTGAAAGAGTGCAGACCCTTCCGGTGCCGGACGAGATTTCCGTCCGCCGCCAGGCTTTTGAATTGCGATCCGACGAAAGGGAAATGCCCAAAATCAGTCAAGGATAGATGCCGAACTGACATCCCAAAGCGTCCGCGGGTCGGGCGCTCGTTACCTGAACACGCCGGATCATCCCGCGACGGGCATGTGGTCTTCGCTGGCGGGTCGATCCGGCCCCCAGCGAAGTTTTCCGCGAGATTCGCTCTGCGCTTCCATTCTTCTTCGCGCCCGCTCCTCTCGCTTCTCTTTCATGAGGACGAAGCCCACGGCCACGAAGACGAAATAAAAGACAAGCAACTGGGCGCGCTGGCGGTACGCGGTGCCTACATTCCCCTGAAGAATTGAGTAGGTGAGTGTAAGCAGGGTAGTGAAGATCAGGATCGGGGCAACTTCTCTCAGCTTATATTTGATCGTGAACCAGGCGCCGAGAACCAGCAAGGGAAGCGAAGACCACCAAATGACCATTTCCGGCAAAGTAATTATTGATCGCGCCGAGGCCATTTGCCAGGGAAAGGGGGCCAGGAGCAGATAACTGAGTCCCAGCGGTATCGCGCTGATCGCGCCGGCGGGGGTGGAAACATCCACGTCTTGTCCAAAACCGGAACCGGCTGATTGAGACGCGTCCATGCGCATTCGCTGCAATTGTTGGAAACTACCATAGGCATCGAACTGTTGAGTGGCATAGTGACTAACTCCGAAGTAAGCCAGGGTCAGCCCGATGACAATCATGATAATGAATTGCCGCGCAAAGGATTGTGCCGTGAGACGGCGCCGCCCAAGAATAAAGGCCGCAGTGATGGCCAGCACTACGATATAGAAAACATAAAAACGTAAAGTGAGCAGGCCGCAAAGGCACAGCGCCAGAGCCGTCAGGTACTTGAAACTAAACCGGTTTCCCAGCTTAAGAGTAGCCAGCATGGACAGGGTTAACAAAAACACAATCGGTCCGTCCTTGAGCCCCTGACATGACCACAACACCAGCGAGGGAAAGAATGCCGAAAGCAGGGCGCAGACGCGCGCCATTCTCCGGTTGGGAAAAATCTCCATCGCGATCAAATAAGCGATTGGCGCGGTCGCGGCGCCCAGGATCGAGTTGACATATTGGACCGCGAGCATGTTCCGGCCGATGATCCTATAGATCGCCGCCACCATGTAAAGCATGCCCCAGCCGCTGGCGGCTCCGCCCCCGGAAAAAACATCGATCGCTCCCTGATAGCTCTTGTTGCCTTCCCAAACTTGTACCAGTGCGTGTCCGAAGTAATCGTAAGTTAAAGCGTCGCCGCCAAAAAACTCCTGCAATCTGAGGCCGTAGATTAGCGTGCCGATCAGAACGCGAATCAAAAATGCGCTGACGAACAAACGAAATAGAAAAGGGCGGTCCTCTTTTATTTGAGAGATTGCCCACCCGACCAAAGCGGCAATCGGTAACGCGAACAGGGTTGCCGACGCGCCGTCGGCCGGCGCCACCATCAAGATTGCGACGAACATGATGAACGAGAGGGCCAGTAATAGTCCGTTCATTTCTTTTCTTTCCCAGTCATTCGTAAATCTAAACGTCGTCCGGAAGATCGGGTCTGGTCCGGCGCTCGATCAGGAATCTATCTTCCGAATTAAGTTCCTTGATTGGCTTTGCCGGCATACCCGCAATCAGGGTTTCTTCCCCTTCGATCTTGCTGGTGATTACGGACCCGATTCCCACAATGCAGCGCGAGGGAATCGAACTTCCCGGCGCCATCCGAATCTCAGAACCGACATACGCAAATTCTCCGATAACTATTGGCCGGGTGCGCTGTCGATTGTGCGTCCACAGGGAAGAGTTGCGCCCACCGATAATTGTCCGTCGTCCTATGTCGACCCGATCCGTGAAGTCGATCTTATGGCCGGTGGTGACGATACTTCCAGCCCCCAGCCGAAAGCGCGGCTCGACGGGATTCACCGCGTCGGGCTCGGGAATCGAGTTAATTTCGTTCATCCGCATTATCTCAGCATAGCGCTCCAGTAGGACTTCCTCGCCACCGCGGATGATGTTCAAATGCCCGATGCGCACATGGTCTCCCATGTTCAATTTCTTCACCCCGATAATCACATTGAGATGCCCGATCCGCACATCGTCCGCGATGTGACACTCCTCTGCGTCGATAATGCTAACACCAAAGTGGACACGCTTTCCGATGTGATAACCAAAGAACAGCCGGTAACAAGGGCGCATTACGAAGGACGGGAGTGGCGCAATCAAGGCAAGCACGAACAACCTGAATTTGCTCACTCGATGCATCGGGGGATCCTGTTCGGAGGGCACCTCTTCATCGGGATTAAGGTTCGCTGCTACCGCACCAACTGTCGTGTCTGTAATTCCGTAGTGGCTTTGCTTACCTGGTCTTCCGCTTCTTGTGCGCTGACCCATTTCAACAATTCCGGTATCCCCTGGTCAAGCCGGACCCGAGGTTCGTATTCCAGCAGCGCCCGCGCCCGCGAGATATCCGCGACGCAATGGCGAATGTCACCCTCGCGATAGCGGGAAACAATTTCCGGCTCGAGATCTTTGCCCAGCCCACGCGCCAGCAGCTGGGCGATTTGTCGGACGGACGTAGCCACGCCTGTGCCGATGTTGACTGCCTGGTAGTCGGCCCCATCGGTTTCCAGCGCGCGCAGATTTGCCTGGACAATATCGCTAACGTGTACAAAGTCGCGGGTTTGCTCGCCGTCTTCAAAAATCACCGGCCGGTTGTCATTGAGCAGACGTGCCGAAAAAATTGCGCAGACACCGGTGTATGGATTCGAGAGCGCTTGCCGCGGGCCGTAGACGTTGAAATAACGCAACGCCACACTGGGAATTCCATAAGCTCGGCCGGTCACCAGACAGAACTGTTCCTGATCCTGCTTGGTAACCGCATAAACTGAGGTGGGAAACAGGGGCTTATCTTCGCGTGTGCCGGAAGCAGAAACCTGCGCCCCGCAGCGCGGGCATTCCATTTCCCATCGACGTGCCAGCAATTGCGCGGCAGGTCGCAGCTGCGGATATACCTCGCCGCAACCGGCGCACTGGTAAGCTCCTTCGCCGTAAATCGACATCGACGAGGCGACGATGAGTTTTCGGATACGATCTTTAAATTCGATTAGATTCTCGAGCAACACGGCGGTACCCAGATCATTGGCGCGCACATAACGTTGAATCTCGTACATTGACTGGCCGACACCAACTTCGGCCGCTTGATGAAAGACGGCGTCGACACCTTCAAGAGCCGATCGAACTGCTTGCGGATCGCACACGTTAGCGTGAATAAACTCGGCCGCTGGATTGAGAAACCTGGGCGCGTCGTTTCCATGAACCTGGGGGACGAGCAGGTCCAGCACGCGCACGCGATGCCCCCGCTCAACCAGAGCATCGGTCAGGTGCGAGCCGATAAACCCGGCGCCGCCGGTAACAAGTATGCGTAACTTTTCCAACTGATTTGCCTTTCCTTTGGTGTCTTAAACTGAGTTGTAACCTGATCGTGCCGGCGGAGGTCCTACCAGATGGGCGGGGGTTAGCCCGTGAGCGCCACAGGCAATCGACTCGAGCACTTCGTAGACGCGAGGAGCCTGAGCGATCGCAGAATACTTCTGTTCTACCGTTGCTCGGCCCGCCAGGCCCAGTTGGTTTCGGAATTCGGACGAGCGCAGCAAACGGCCCATCTTGTCGACCCACTCTGGCTCAGCGTCGGCGATGAGTCCATTCTGACCGTCCTGAATAATCTCTGTATTGACGCCAACCGGCGAACAGATAGTCGGAATCCCCAGGGCCATAAACTGCAGCGCTTTCAAACCACACTTGCCTTTGCTCCAGGCATCATTTGGCAGCGGCATCACGCCGATATCAATGGGGCGCAGATCGTCCAACTCAGATTCCGAACGCCAGGGGATCGCTTCTACGGTAACGCCTTCCAGGCGGTACTCTGGCGTGCCGATTACTCTCAAGCGAAATCTTTCGCGCTCGGCCAATTTCTGCAACGCACCCCGCAGGGTATCAAGGTGCTGGACCGTGCTAAAGCTACCCGTCCAACCGATTACCGGGATCTCGGACGGGTTGGCTTGCCGGACTGAATATTTTTCAGTGTCGATGGTTGTGGGAACGATCGTGACGTGCGGATTAAACTGGCGCGCGTACTCCGCCAAGTATGAATTTCCCACCATCACATGAGACGCGAGCCGACAGATCGTCTTGGTCTTGGCGGCAAACTTCAGATAGCTGAGATAGCCGTTCGAGGGACTCCGGTATGAAACAAAAACCGCATCGTCAAAGTCGAAGACAATCGGTACGCGCCTTCGCTTGATCATCCGCTCGAAAATAGCCGGGCCAAGCAGGGCGGCCTCGCGAAAAATGTAAACCGCATCAAATTGCCTTACCGAATTGATCAAGGACAACCGTCGGGCGAAGCCGCGCGAAACGTGCGCGAGTTTGCCGCGCATGTTTCCGGTTTGATAGAGCAATCCGTGCAGAAGTTCGTTTTCGAATGGCGCGTAAGTGATTTCGACGGCCCGCTGGCGCAGCAGCGGTTCCCATTGCTCAATGCGGAAACGTTGGCCCGGCGATGTGTCGTACATGCTGGGTACTATGGCAAGAAGACGCATATCTTGGCGCAAATTCGTCAGCGAGAATGATTCGCGATTCAGTATATGAGACCGCCGCGAGCCCGTCCAACCGGCTCCAGTGGCACGGGCGTCCCGCCCGTGAATCACGCGCAGATGCGCGGGCCACGCTCAGCCGCCGCGAGGCTTCCGTCCGGTGGCCACCCAGCCGTAGCTCGGATTGACCTTGATTTCTTCCAGTTGGCCCCGCCGCAGCCAGTTTTCGACGTCGCAGCGCGTGTAGCGATTCTCGATCGGCGCTGAGAAACGGTCCAGTTGATCGTTGACGCAAACCCGGAAAGGAAAGTTTGCGTATTGCTTCATCGGCAATTTTTCCGCCAACGACCTTAAACCCGGAATCTTTCTCAAAAGCCGATACGGCCAGACGAAAAAAGCAAAAACAGCCACGGCGGCCGGAAACGCCAGCGCATAGTTGAGACTGTGCGGGAGACGGGTCGTGATTTGGCGCGCGGCTGTGACTATCGCCAGCAAAGCGCGCTTGATCGGTTGTCCCTCCGGCTTCCAGTAGAGATAGATTTGGATCTCGCCGCCCGGTTTCAAATAGCGTAGCAGATTCTGAAAAGCGGGCTCAGGGTCAGGCAGGTGGTGAAGCACGCCAATCGAATACACAAAGTCGAAACTCTCAGGAGCAAAAGGCGGTCGATGCAGGTCGGCCTGAATCACCTGAGCTTTGCCGGCCGCTTCGGTATTTCGTTGCGCCACTTCCACCGCGGGTCCCAAATCCATGGCCCACACTTCGGCGCCGTACTTTGCCGCATAATGAGCGAAGCGGCCATTGCCGCAGCCGGCATCCAAAACCTTCTTGCCACGGAAAAACTCTGCCCTGTGCGGCTGCATATATTCAAAAAACCTGCGGCCCCATTCATCGTACATCTCCGGGAAGCGAGTCCACTCGAAACCAAAACTAAAAGCGGTCTGCAACTGCCGTTCGTCAGTTCCCGCCGCCGTACCGTTTCCTAAGAGCGCTTCACGGAATGGTGGCAGCAGCAGTCGCGGGATTGAGCGAATCACGGGAAACTTTTCCCCACACTTAGAACAAACCAGCGCATCCTGGTCTGCATCTCGCGCCGGACCTAGTTGACCTACACAGGCAGGGCAACGAAGAGTCTCCGTGAGTTCCTGAGTGGAGATGGACATTGTTTCAAGTCGTTAGATGGAAAACGTTCTCATACAAGCGCGCGTAACGTTCCAATCCGACGGTCCTTACGTCAAAAAAATTCTCCGCCACCGCACGAGCTCGTTCGCGTACGTCGCCCGCCAGAAGATTTTCGATCGTCACTAGAGTTCGTTCGTATTCAGTTTCATTGAAATCTTTGACGACGCCTCCTGTTTTTTGGGCCGCGACGAAGGTATCGGAATCTCCGACCCCGGCATTCACGATCACCGGCAGACCGCAGGCCAAATACTCCGAAACTTTTACCGGCGAAGTAGCCATCCGGGAAAACGTTGGTTTGTAGAAGGCGATGCCTGCATCCGAAGCAGACAAGTAGCCGGCAACTTCGGCCGGCGCAACCTTTCGAACAGTAAATTGATTCGAGTTGATGCCGCGTTCCGACATGAGCTTTTCGATTAGACCTTTGTCACCGCCGGTGAGCCACAGGAAATGAGCCTGCGGCTTTCGCTTTAACAGTGTGACAAAAAAGTCTGCCGTCTTATCAGTGAGATACCAACCGCCGATTGAACCAGAGTAAACCAGTACAAATCGATCTTGCAGATTTAACTCAGCTCGAACCCGTTCGCGTTCGCTCTGACTAAAACGAAACCGCTCGAGGTCCGTGCAGCACGGCACGACTTCATGAATCACGTCACGGCCTCGCAGGCCTTTCCAGTCTTTTATTGCCGGCCAAATCTTCTCAGTCAGCGTGACCACACCGTCTGAGGCTTGCAGGGCGCGGCCCTCCATCGACTTTGTCAATCGATAGGGGACGCTTCCTTTCTTCCAGTGGTCAGCGTCCAGGTACTCTTCGGCCATTAAGCCCCGCACATCGAAGATCATTTTTAGACCGAAGCGCCGCTTGAGCCGGAGCGCGATGGTGGCCGGTATATGACTACGCGCGTGAACCATTTCGATCTGCTTATTCCGGACCAGTCGGCTGCTGTATCTTATTCCCGCGAGCACATCGTACGACGTGGCCGCCAACGAAGGACGGTTGTGGTAACGGAGCCAATGCCAATCGATCTCGCTCTTCGCTAATTCTTCGCGCAACTGCTCGCATCGGTCGCGGCCTTCAGATGTGTACGCCTTCGGACCTTCAAAACTAAGTAGAGTGAAGCGGATGCCCGCTCGGCTCAGTTCTTTCAAATACGGAATCACCTGGCTTTGTCCCAGCGGATCGAGCACTCCGTTATACGAAATATAGAGAACGCGTCTATGCGCCAGAGTCATCGTCATGTCTCACCTGTCTCATGGTGCGAGGCGAAGCTTGTCTGCGAGAAACCAGCTAATCGTGCCAGCGAAAGCAGCCGCGTCCAGCGTAGCGATGATCGGCACAATCAGCAACAGGCGCACGCTGTTGCGAAAAATTCCGGCTGGATACGAGTGTCGATTTTGCCTCAGCGCCCGGACAGCGCGCGCAATTATCAGCGCCAGCCAGAGCAAGAGCGGAACAATCAACCATTTCCAGCCAAGAAAAATCGCCGGTAAAGCGATTAGTACGATTAACGCGTAGCGCCGGAAAATCGCCGCTTGCCATTGACGCCACAGACCGGCGCGAATGTTGTTGCGCGCATAGAGGGAAAAGCGCCGGAAGGTGCTCCCGACGCCGGACTGAATAGTCCAGTAGGCGACAGCCCGCGGCGCGCGGACGGTGCGAAAACCTGCCTGCTCGACCTTATTCATAAACAGCAGGTCTTCCGCCGAACGCAGATTTTCCGGAAAGCCTCCCACGTCTTCCCAGGCTTTGCGCCGCATCAATGCCGACACGATCGAACGTGGCCGCACAAATCCACCGTCGGTTTCAAAAGCCGGGGGGACATAAGCAATCGCGGCGCATTCTTTGAAGAAGCTGTCGACCACCGGTTCGTACGAACCATAGACAACATCGACGGCTGATCCGTCGCCAATTTTCTCAGCCAGAGATGCCAACCAATCGGGCTCCGATCTCGTGCCGGCGTCGGTAAAAGCGATCCACTGCGAGCGCGAATTTTTAGCGCCTACATTGCGCGAGCGTCCCGGCAGGGAATTTTTTTCGCGGAACAAACGCACCGGGGCGCCGTCTTTGATGAACTCTTCGATGATGTCGGTGGTGGAGTCAACCGATCCGCCGTCGGTGATAACGATTTCCTTTGGCGGCAGAGTTTGACTCAGCAGAGCTGCCAGCAGAATGCGAATTGACGCCTCTTCATTCCGCACCGGGACCACGACGCTGATTTCCGGAGCGCTTGAGCGAGGCGACGTAGCAGGTTCCTTCACTGTTCCGAGATGCTAACAGAAATTATGCTGAAAATTACAAACGCAGAAGAGACTTGAATGTCTTTCTGCGTCTGCGCACGGTTTTTTTGGCTCTGCCACCCTGATGCGTTGCCGAGAGGTCCTCTTCTAGTCTGGCGGTCTATGACCGGGGTCGAAGACTCCAGGAAAAGGAAGGGTCCGAGCCCGTTGCAGGGATGGCTCTGCCACACAGATGTGCAGAAGCTTGACGATAAACTGTGAAGTGTGAATCCTCAGGCGGTGACGGCAACTGGCAGCTCGTGCTGCTTTAACTGACCGGCAATCCAGTGATAAGTACGGGCCAGTCCGTCTTCCAGAGAGATTTCGGGCTCCCATTGCAGCACCTCGCGCAGACGGGTGTTATCGCTGTTGCGCCCGCGCACGCCCTGTGGCTTACTGGTGTCGTAACGTTTGCCAATCCGCTTGCCGGCGATCTGCGCAACGATGTCCACCAATTCGTTGATCGAGATCATCCGGTCCTGCCCCAGATTGATCGGGTCGCGATGATCGCTTTGCATCAAACGGTAAATCCCTTCGACACAGTCATCGATGTAGCAATACGAGCGCGTCTGTCCGCCGTCGCCCCACACCTCGATGTCGTCGCCATCATTCGCCAAAGCAATCTTGCGGCAAATCGCCGCCGGTGATTTCTCGCGGCCGCCATCGTAGGTTCCCAGCGGGCCAAAGATGTTATGAAAGCGCACCACCCGCGTGTCCAGACCGTAATCTTCGGTGTAATGACGGCAGACGCGCTCCATGTAAAGCTTCTCCCACCCATAACCGTCTTCGGCGTCGGCGGGATAAGCATCCTCTTCTTTCAAAGGAGTCACGTCGGCGTCCTTCTGTTTGAAGCCGGGATAGATGCAGGCGCTGGAAGTGTAGAAATAACGCTTTACTCCGTTTTGCCGCGCGGCCTCGATTGAGTGCAGATTCATAAGCGAGCTGTCCCGCACGATCTCGGCCTTATGAGTTTCGATAAACCCGATGCCACCCATGTTCGCGGCCAGGCCATAGACCTGGTCGACGCCGCGCGTGGCCGCCAGGCAGTTTTCCCACTTCGTCAAATCCAGCAATTCAAATTCATGCGCGCAGGTCGACTCGTATTCCGGTTCTTTAATGTCCACGCCGCGCACCCAATAGCCGCGGTTGACCAGATACTTCGTTAAGTGATGGCCGATGAAACCACCGGCGCCGGTAACCAGTACCCTAACTTGTTCAGACATAAATATTGTTTTCTTTCCTCAGTGAATAAGGCGATGTTTGCACTGTAATTTAAGCCGGAGGGCGGCAGAAAAGCAACCGGGGAGTGAGGCAAGTTCCTTAGTCGTTATCCGTCTTCGGTGATTGAACCCGTCAGAAAGCGCTAAAGAAAACGTCACCGAAAAGATGGGCGTGGTTCATGCCGATACTGGTTCGATCCGCTTGACCTGGCTCAGTCGTCTGGCGAAATCAAGCACTGCCAGAATGTCCTCGGGCTCTAAATCTTCATAGTCAGCGAGGATTTCCTCGTTCGTCATTCCTGAACTAGATTCATGAATCACCGTTGCTCAAATTCTATCACATCACCTCGCTGGCTCAATCAAGCTTGAACTCGTTCCGCCAATCCGTCTTCTCTGCGAACTCTGGCTGGTCTTTCTTGTCCAGCACGCAATTCTCCAGCACCAGATAATCCATCTCAGTGCGCATGAAGCAGCGGTGACTGTCTTCGGGCGTGCAGACGATTGGCTCGCCGCGCACGTTAAAGCTGGTGTTGACGATCACGGGGCAACCGGTCCTTTGGCGAAAGGCTTCGATGATTTCCCAGTAAAGCGGATTCGTTTCGTGCCTTACGGTTTGAATTCTTGCCGAGTAGTCCACGTGGGTGACGGCGGGAATTTCGGAGCGTTTGATTTTCAGCTTTTCAATTCCCCAGAGTTCTTTTTCTTCGTCGGTCATCTGGCGCCGGTGCGTACGGGCCACGTCCGCGACCAGCATCATGTAGGGACTGTCGTAGTTCAGTTCGAACCACTCGGCGACATGCTCTCGGAGGACGCTGGGCGCGAAGGGCCGAAAACTCTCGCGATACTTGATCTTCAAATTCATTACCGACTGCATCGCCGGCGATCGCGCGTCCCCGATAATGCTGCGAGCGCCCAGCGCGCGTGGCCCAAATTCCATGCGTCCCTGGTGCAGGCCAATAATTTTCCCCGCTGCCAGAAGATCCGCGACCACTTCCGGCAATTGCTGGCGCGCGTATTTCGTGTACGACAGATGGCGGGATTGAAGAAACACTTCGATCTCTGCGACTGAGTTTTGCGGACCGAGATACGATCCTTTCATGCCATCGACGTAAGGCGGCAAGTTTGTGGTACGCGCATCCTGCGCGTGATCGTTCGGGACGCGCGTTTTCCCGGCTTGGCTACTCTTCCACGTTCCCGCTTTCTCTGCGCTCACTCGTTCGT
>Ga0207646_10000519_pt1 | contig 51444 bp, 54 predicted proteins | sample KBSK5502metaG_FD_184343 | JGI IMG/M metagenome (GOLD analysis project Ga0207646, IMG submission 184343) | Corn, switchgrass and miscanthus rhizosphere microbial communities from Kellogg Biological Station, Michigan, USA - KBS K5-50-2 metaG... | ecosystem: Host-associated > Plants > Roots >...
CCCACGCTCCTCGCCAGTCCAGCACGTCGAATCCGCCGCCCTCGCGTACGCCCACCGCGACCAACAGGACCCCCTGGCGACCCGGGCGCGAAATCCGCCGGCGATACCGCAGATAAATCCCGTCCACTACCACGGCTCGATAACGTCCCCGCGGAATCGGCTCGCTTCTCCTCTGTTGCACCTGCTGCTGTGCTTGCTCGAGCACCGCGCCGATCGTCGCCGGCGACAGGCGGCCACCCCTGCTAGGGTCGTGGTTTCCGGAGACACCCTTTCTTTTTCTCCTCCGACTTTCAACAGAAAATCTTACAGACGGGACCTAGGTAGTGGGCCGGTTTGAGCCTGCTACCCGGATCTGCGGCGAGGGTTCGATGCGTGCGGGCTAACGCTAAGGGATGGCGCTGCGAATGATATCGTAGATGACGGAAGTCCGTTCATTCATCAGGATGACGTTGCTGCCGATCACAACGCGATGGTAACCCGTCGGCAACCGGTGCAACTGGCGTTCGAGCTCGAAGGGCAGCGGCTGCACGCGCTTCTGCAAGCCTGGGGGCAGGGTGCCGCGCTCGCGCAATTGTTTTTCGAGGCCGGGTGGCAGGCGGTCGCGCTTGGCGAGGCCCGGCGGCAAGCCGCTGCGGCGGTTCCCAAACCAGTTTCTCACCAGCACGCGCTCGTGCTCGGTGAAGACAACTTCGGAGGGCGGCAAGGCTTCGCGTACCTTGTCTCCTGCGGTCTTGTTCTGGGTGCTTTTTCCCGGATGCTGGGCCAACGCTAGGGCGCCACCAAGAGCCACCAGCGCGACCAGGCCAGATGCAATACCCCGCCGCGTCTTCATCCCCATCCTCCTCATCGGCGAAGCTGCTCCTTGCATCAGAACATTATCTGGGGCCGCCCGCAATGGTACCGTGTAGTCATTCAGGTAACCCCTGGTGGGGCACCCGCAACAGCTTTCATACATAATAATCTCGATTCGGCGTCGTTCGAGGGCGCCTGGCTTGTCCGGCGATGCGGCCGCGGCCACCACGGCTGTCCACCCGGAGTGGGCGCGGAAGCCTAAGTGCCGCCGCTTCACTCATACCAGATTTCGACTTCGTAGCCGTCCGGGTCGTGGACATAGGCGTATGGATAGCCGGGGCTGAATTCGCCTCGGCGTAACAATTTGCCCCCGGCGCGCTCGACTTCGTCGACCGCCGCGTCGATGTCGCCGGGCGAAACAAGACGGAAGCCGAAATGCGCGATACCGCGTGACTCACCGGCGCCTGCCGAATGCTCGTCAAAGGTGATCACGTCGTGACAACCCGGCGTCCTGGTGTGGACCAGCCCATCGGTCCGGCCGTATTCCTCGACGCCAAACACTTGTCCATAGAACCGCAGTGAGCGCGCAACATCTCGCACCACGAGGTTGATGTGCGTGAGTCCATAGGTGTGCACCATGGTGCCCTCCTTTCGCATCCCGGGAGACGCGCCAGCTTACCGCAAAGATCGGCCGAATTGACGCAGAAGCATATATGATTTTCGCATGTGGGGAGGAGAAGAACCATGTCGAAGAGGAAGTTCTTCGTAATCATGTGGCCGAGTACAGCGGGTTGACAAACCGGACGGCCCGCGAGTAGATTCCCGGTCGGTTTCCAGAAACAAGCACCAGCGGGCCATCCTCCCGAAACCAGGCACTGGAGAGGCATGGACGTTTCCTTCCACGATGTTCTTCTGGTCGGCGGGGGCGGCGCGGGTCTTCGTGCCGCGATCGCGGTCGCCGAAGTTAATCCCAAGCTCAACGTGGCGGTGATTTCCAAGGTTTATCCGATGCGCAGCCACACGGTTTCGGCCGAAGGCGGCGCCGCGGGGGTCGTCAAGCCGGACGACAGCTTGGACGAGCACGCCTCCGACACTATTTCCGGCGGCGACTGGCTCTGCGATCAGGATGCCGTGGAAGCCTTCGTCAAGGAAGCGCCGGAAGAGCTCTTGCGCCTCGAGCACTGGGGCTGCCCGTGGAGCCGCGAGCCCGATGGCCACATCGCCGTGCGCGCGTTCGGCGGGATGAAGAAGGTGCGCACATGGTTTGCCGCGGACAAGACCGGCTTCCACCTGCTGCACACCCTGTTCCAGACCACGCTGAAATACACCGCCATCAGGCGCTACGACGAATGGTTTGTCACGCGCCTGCTCCTGGACGACGGCCGGGTGAAAGGAGTCGTGGCCTTGGATGTCATGTCCGGGAAAATCCAGGCCATCACTGCCAACGCCGTCATCCTGTGCACCGGGGGCTGCGGAAAAGTCTATCCCTACACAACCAACGCCAATATCAAGACGGGCGACGGCATGGCGCTGGCCTACCGCGCCGGCGCTCCGCTCAAGGACATGGAGTTCATTCAATACCATCCCACCGGCTTGCCCTTTACGGGGATCCTCATCACCGAGGCGGCGCGTTCCGAAGGCGGCTGGATGCTCAACAAAGACAATTATCGCTACCTCCAGGACTACAACCTCGGCAAGCCGCAACCCAGGCCCGTGCTGCGCAGCATGGAGCTCGGCCCGCGCGACCGTCTTTCGCAGGCTTTCGTCAAGGAGATGGAGAAAGGCCGCACGATTGACGGACCGTACGGCCCGGTGGTGCATCTCGATCTGCGGCACCTGGGCGAGAAGTTGATCAACACCAAGCTCCCGTTTGTCCGCGAGCTGTGCCTGAAATACGAGAATATCGACCCGGTGAAAGAGATGATCCCGGTGAGGCCCGTAGTACACTACATGATGGGCGGCGTTCATACGGACATCAACGGTGCCACGCCGCTCGCGGGGCTGTATGCCGCGGGCGAGGTCGCCTGCGTCAGCATCAACGGAGCAAACCGGTTGGGCTCGAATTCTCTGCCGGAGCTGCTGGTTTTCGGGGCGCGGGCGGGCCGTGCGGCGGCGGAGTTCGCCTCAAGCCAAAAGCCGCCGGATGGCCGCATCCTGGCGCAGGCGCTCGATGAAGAGCGGTGGCTCGAGCAAAGCTTTCTCCGCCCGAACAAAGGCCGGGAGCGCATCGCGACCCTCCGGGAAGACATGCAGAAGACAATGGAGCGGAGCGGGGGCATCTATCGGACCAGCGCGACGCTGGCGGAAGCGGCCGCGCATTTCCCCGAGTTGAAGGAGCGGTTCCGGGGGGTGGCGCTTGACGATCGCAGCCGCACGTTCAACACTGAGCTGGTCGCAGCGCTCGAGCTTTCCTTCATGCTGGATGTCGCCGAAAGCATGGTGCATTGCGCGTGGCAGCGGAAGGAGTCCCGCGGGGCGCACCAGCGCACCGACTATCCAGCCCGGGACGACAAGAATTATCTGACGCATTCGCTGGTTTCCTTGAAGGAAGACGGGACGCCCCGCGTGGAATATCTGCCCGTGACGATTACGCGCTGGCCTCCCGGCGAGCGGGTTTACGGCGCGCCCGCGGAAGCCAGCGGAGCGAAAGCAGGGTAAGCAAAGATGGCTGACACAATCGGGCTCGAAGTCACGCGCTACTCCCCGGAGCGCGATGTGCAGCCCGCGCTCCAGACCTTCCAGGTGCCCCTGCGGAAGGATTGGACGGTTCTCGACGGGCTGAATTACATCAAGGACAAAGTGGACGGCTCGCTTTCCTTCCGCTGGTCCTGCCGCATGGGCATCTGCGGGAGTTGCGGGATGATGGTGAACGGCGAGCCGAAGCTGACCTGCGCCACGTTCCTTTCCAACTATGCGCCGGGCCCGGTGCGCGTCGAGCCGCTGCGCTATTTCCCCGTGATTCGCGACCTCGTCGTGGCCATCACCGACTTCATGGCCAAGCTGCAGGCCGTGAAGCCCTGGATCGTCCGCCAACAGGAGAAGCCGCTTGCGGAAGGGGAATACCTGCAGACGCCGCAGCAAATGGACCTCTACAAGCAGTTCAGCATGTGCATCAACTGCATGATCTGCTACGCCGCGTGTCCCGTGTACGGCCTGGACCCGCTCTTCACCGGCCCGGCAGCCCTCGCGCTCGCGCAGCGGTACAACCTCGATTCGCGAGACCAGGGCGCCCAGGAGCGGCTCACCCTCCTTTCCCGAGACGAAGGGATCTGGGGCTGCACGTTTGTGGGGGAATGCACGAAGGTCTGTCCCAAGCACGTGGACCCGGCCGGAGCCATCCAGCAGTACAAATTGACGGCGGCGAAGGAATGGTTTCAATCGCTGCTGATGCCGTGGGCCACGAAATGAAGCAAGCGCCGGCCTACAGCGAGTTTCATCCGCGCTGGTACCGCAGCCGCGTCTCGACCTACTGGTGGCTGGGCAAGTGGGCGCACCTGAAATTCATCCTGCGCGAGCTGAGCAGCGTGTTTGTCGCGTTTTTCGTCGTGCTCACCCTGCTGCAGATCTGGGCCGTGCGGAGCGGGCCGGAGGCGTACGCCGAATTCCAGGAATGGTTGCGCAAGCCGCTGGTCATTACCCTGAACGTAATCAGCTTTTTCTTTGTGCTGTTCCATGCGATCACGTGGTTCAACGTGGCGCCGCGAGCGATGGCCGTGCGCGTGGGCGGAAAGCGCGTGCCGGACGTGGTGATTGCCGGGTCGAACTACGCGGCCTGGGTGGTGGTCTCCGCCATCGTGGCCTGGCTGCTGCTCGGAGGGTAGATGGCCAAGCGACCGATCGAACCGTTCCTCTGGACGCTGTTCAGCGCTGGAGGCGTCGTGGCAGCGCTGCTCGTCCCTGTACACCTGTTTCTTCAGTATCTGGCATTCCCGCTGGGCTGGCTCCGCGCGCCGAGCTATGAACGCGCGCTCGCGTTAGCGCATCATCCCCTGGGGCGCATCTACCTGTTTGTACTCTGCTCGCTTCCGCTGTTTCACTGGGCGCATCGCTTCCGGTACACGCTCTACGACGGGCTCCAGATCAAGCACATCAACGAACTGATCGACCTTTTCTGCTATGGCGGAGCGGTGGTTGGAACGGCGCTGGCAGGCTATCTCCTGCTGACGATGGCGTGACCGGGAGGTCCCATGGAACCGAAGCTGAAAGTCATCACCAAGAGAGGCGTCGCCGAAGCCCTCTCGAAGGTCGAGCTCTACCGCTACCTCAACGAGCCGGAGGCGGCTGAATCCATCTGCCGCGACATCCTGGCGGTCGAGCCCGACAATCAGGTGGCCGGTCGGCTGCTGGGCCTGACGCTCACCGACCAGTTCACCGGGAGCGACCGAGACCGTTACGCCGAGGCGCGGCAGATCTTTCACAGCCTCACTGACCCTTACGAGCAGCTCTACTACACCGGTATCGCGCACGAGCGCCGCGCCAAGGCGCAGCTCGGCAGCGGCCAGCTCCCGCACACCCTGGTGGTTCTTTTCGAGGAGGCTATGCGCTGCTTCGAAGAGGCCGAGAAGATCCGCCCGCCGGACAACGACGACGCGATTCTGCGCTGGAACCGCTGCCTGCGCCTGCTGCAGACGCTGCCCGGAGTCGAGTGGGAGAAAGAACTGGCCGCATTCGATTCCGGCGATAGCCCGCCCACGTAGCGCCGTCAGGCTGCGCCCAAATTTTTTTGACAAGAGGTCGGAAGTCGAGCAGAATTCTGCCTAAGTCCGCGCCACGCGCGAGATCCACTTCAAGGTCGGCACCCCGGGCACCAACTACTGTTGGGCGACGACGACGGGCACACCGTTTCTCAAGCGGCTCGGCGTGGATAGCCAGCTGACGGGAGCGCTGATCGTTGACCCGCCGGGCGTCAAGCTTCCCGACGATCGAGTCTTCGTGATCGGGCTCTGGGCTGATGACGGCGACCCGAAAGCGAATCCGCCCCGACCGGTGCGTGCCGCGTTTGTCATCAACGGCCGGTCTTGGCCGCACACCGAGCGATTGACGTATACCGCAGGCGACACCGTGCACTGGCGGTGGATCAACGCCAGCACCGCAAACCACCCCATGCACCTCCACGGCTATTTCTACCTGCTGGAAAGCAAGGGCGATGCCGGCCGCGACACCATCTATGTGGACCCGAAGCGACGCTTGGAGAATACCGAACTGATGCTACCCGGCAGCACGATGTCGCTCACCTGGTTTCCGACTCGGCCCGGCAACTGGCTTTTCCACTGCCACGTCATTCCCCATATCTCTCCCAACCGGCGACTCGGAAAGGCCCGAGCAGAAGCGGGCGCACACGACATTTCGCAGCACGCGCTCGAAGGGATGGCCGGGCTTGTCCTGGGCTTGCACGTCCTGCCGGTAAAGGGAGCCCAGAAGCCCGTACGTGCTTCGGTGCGACCGTGCAAGCTTCGATTGATCGCCGAAATGCTCCCGGGTCGCTACGGGAAAGACCCGGGCTTCGGTTATCGTCTTGAGGAAGGCTCCGCAGAGGGTCTGCCCGGTTCGGCCAGCATCCCCGGGCCGCCCCTGGTGCTCACGCAGGGGCAGCCGGTGCGTATCACGGTCGTCAACCGACTTTCGGAGGCGACATCGGTGCACTGGCACGGAATCGAACTGGAGAGTTACTACGATGGAGTGGCAGGCTGGAGCGGCAGCGCGGGTCACATGCCGCCGCCCATTCCGCCGGGCGACTCGTTTGTGGCCGAGTACACGCCGCCGCGGGCGGGAACCTTCATCTACCATTCGCACTATTGGCGACGTGCGCCAACTCGGTTCCGGGCTCTATGGAGCGATCGTCGTGCTCGAGCCGGGCCAGTCGTTTGACCCGGAGACCGAACGGGTCATGGTGCTCGGTGGCGGCGGCCCGGACCTCCTTGCTCCCGTCCTGCTGAATGGGAGCACGCAGCCGGCGCCGATCGAGCTTCGTGCCGGCGTCAAATATCGCTTCCGTTTCATCAACATCGGGCCGGATGATCCCCTGCTGAGGGTATCGCTTCTTTCGGGCACGGCTCCGTTGGACTGGCGTGCGGTGGCCAAAGATGGTGCCGCGCTGCCTCCGGCGCAGGCCACGCTGAGGCCGGCGCAGCAGGTCGTCTCTGTCGGGGAAACCTATGATTTCGAGTTCGAACCGAGTTCGACGGGCGAGTTTCGTCTGGAAGTTTTTCGTCCCGCCCTTTTGTTCCTAAAGCGCCCGGAGCAGCAAATCAACGTTGCGGTGCGCGTCCGCTAGGGCACGCGGGAACAGGTTTCCGCAGCGCGCCGCTTCCCGGGTCAGTACTTCTTCCAAGTGAACGAACTCAAGAAGTAGTTGCCGATCGTGAAGCCTTGGCTCTGCAGTCTGCGGTCATAGTGGACAGCGACGCCGCCCAGGTCTGTCAGGACCTGGCCAATGGCCGCTCCATACCAATTCCCGCCTCCAGAAAACGAGAAACTGGCATTCGGAGCATAGAGGAGACCTGAGGCTTGAGCGCCACCCTTAAGTTTGATCGTATTGGATCCCGCATAAAGGATCTGGAAGTTCATGGGGATCAGGCTCGCGTTGGTCACGCCGCCGCCGGTCAGATCCACCACGGCCGTGCCGCTGCCGATGTTGTTGCCCGCGATATTGAGGGTCACGGGGCCCGAATCGATGACAAGCGTCCCTTGACCTGATTCGATCAGGCTGTTGATGTTGTACGTTCCAGCGACGAGGTGCAGTATAGCGCCGCCGTTGAGGGAGACGTTTCCATACGAGCCGGGCGCAAAAGTATATACTCCCGCATTCCCCGTGCAGCCTGAAACGCCGCTACAGTTTCCGTTGTTTAGAATCACATTGCTTGTGGGCGGCGGAGGATTGGGCACGTCCGGAGGCGGGTAGTTTATGGGTTGGGGTAGCTCCACCAGGCCTCCGGTCACCGTGCCCTGGTTATCCGTCCACGCGGTGACATTGCTTTTTTTGCAGGTGCCTACCCCAGTGCGCGGGGTGGACAGGCTGCCGTTGATGGTGGTGGGGTTGCCGGTTGTTGAAAGGTTTCCATTTGTGCCGACGTTACCGTCACTGGGCTGCGTCTTGACTGTCCCGTTGACAACCGTACTGGAATCATAGCTATCGGTGATGCCGCCCCCGCCGAAGGTGAGAGCGCTGCAGCCGCCGCTGGTCGCGAAGGCCACGTAGTTGAAAACCGGTGTGGCTTGCCGCTCCATGATTGCGGAGACTTCCACCTGGGCATTCCGAAGACCACTGATGCTGCCGTCCGAAGTGATGAGCCAAGTTTGGATCGTGGCCGGCGTTGTAGACCCGTACACGGACACTTGCTCCATGGAGAGCGTTGTGGCATAGGCGGCGTAATTGACCGTCGTATTACCAGCCTGGAGGCTGCCCTGGCCGGCGGTACTGAAGCTGCTCTGAACGGAAGAGACGGGGTAGTTCGACGGCACACCGCTATTCGCCGACAGAACCACGGGGTTGCCGGAGTAGGTCACCGGCGAGGCAGTCATGGTGTAGTTGCTGAGCGGGTCGCCTGCTCCTCCCGGCGGCGTATAACTGTTCAGCAGAAAGTTGGCGGCCTTGTTCAGTCCAGCTTCCGCTCCATACCGCGCCTGCGACATGAGACGGTAATTCATGCTGGACCAGGTTTCGGTCTGAGAAAGAAACATGAGGGAGACGGCCATGACCGACAGTACCAACAGCAAGATCAGTGTCAGTATCAGGGCCACGCCTCTTTCTTTTGCTCTGTTCATATCTTCTCGAGTTCCACGTACTAGGGCAACAAGGCCGTTACGTTTGGCGGCATGGGCTGGATCCGGTTCATCACGAGGTCGCTGGCCAGTTGCCATCCCTCGAACACGTTGCGGGGCGAAACGTTCAACAACGCCTTGGTCTCCTTCTGGAATTGGTTGGTCTGGGGGTCCGGGTTCTGCGTTTGGACGGTCAAAGTGACGGCCACGTCAATGACGTAGGTGTTCGCCCCCACGGTCTTCTGCTGGTAACTGAAGCAGGGCGTTCCACCGGGATTGGGCAGGACGTTGGGCAGCAGGATCTGCGCGCCGGTGGGCGCAAGCTTTACCGCGGCGTCAAAAGGCATCGTATTGCGGTAGAGAAACCCGTTGGTTGTGTCACAGGTGTACTCGACATAGAGCATATTCCCGTCGCCGTTGATGTCGCCATACATCTTCAAGACGGTGCCGGTTGAGCCGTTCGTCATGTTCGTCGGTACGATCCCGCTGGAAAAGGCGCCCGCCACGGTAACGGGAGCACCGCTGGCGTGCGTGTTGTTGAAGATCCCTGTGATCTGATTCCCTGATGGGGCCACGCTCGTTAGCGCCACAGTTTCCTGATTTGTTCCGGCGTCGATCACCAGCAGCTCACCATTGAACATGCCGGCGACGGAGCTGACCCCGACCGCATTTATGCCCGTGGTGGTCACGGCCGCAGCTAAGGTGACGGCTGCGGGCAACGAGATCTTTCCTGCCTGGCCGATTTCCTGCTGCAGCAGCTCCGTCGCACTGCGGACGCTGGCGTGCATCTCGGTTCGGTTCGAAATCGTGCCTTGCGTCTTCGTCATCTGCACCAGCCCGGTCAAGACGACCCCTGAGATCGTCAGCAGGATCGCCAGGGCAACCAACAATTCCAGCAGCGAAAATCCGGGTTGCCGGCTCTTCGCCGCGCGCGCCCCTGCTCTCCCCGAAGGAAACACGTTTCGTTTGCTCCTCAAAACGGATTCGTCTTCAGCGTGACGACCGTGGATTGCGGAAGTGCCCCAAGAGATCCCACCTGGGATTGCACCGTGGTGGTGACCGTGATCTGCTTCAAATCCGTGGTGCCGGCGGGAGTCGAAATCTGCCATGCGCGCTTGTAATACCAACTAGGCGGTGCTGCGCCTAAGGCAGACGGCAGGGGGTTCCCACTGATGTCCAGGTAGTCTACGTAGCCGGCCACAGGAGCGTTCGGATCGGAACTGCCACCAATGCTCAGTCCTGTTCCGCCGGTACTGGCCGCCGGAAATACGGTGGTATCCGCGATCGAATTTCCGTAGGCAAGGCCCATGAGCTGTTCCATTTTGTCTTGCGCGTATTCGGTGGTGCGGGCGGCCAGATGCCCCTGATTTTCTGTGGTCGAGGTGGCGACCAGCGCGATGCCCATGATGCCGGTGGTCGTGATGAGCAGCACGGTCATCGCGATCATGGTTTCCAGCAGGCTCATGCCCGCTTGGGATTTAGGCTGGGAGGACCCCTGTGGCCTTGTGCTCTTCATGATGAATCCTCAAATCTTCTTCCAGGCTGCGGCACCCGCGGCGGAACGCCAGGCCTGCATCAGGGCCGTGGCGGAAACAGTGATGCCGTAAACCGCCGCACCGTCGGTAATGTAGATGGCTCCATTCGCAGCCGGTGCCCCGGTGGAATCAACGGGGATTCCACGGGAGTTAAAAACGATGCAGGCGGTGTTGGGGATGGCGGCCCCTGCGTTGTCGAGACAAGCAGGTGCTTGTCCGATGGCGGTCTGGGTACCCGGAGGAGGAGTTCCCAAGCTTCCAAAGCCCAAAGTTACGCCCTGCGACAATGGCTGTGTTCCGCCTTCAGTCACCCAGGAGCCGGCACCGGATTTATTCCAGAGCTCTATGCGAAAGCTATTGGCAGCCAGGTCGGCATACAAACGCGCTCGGGTGAAGTCGGAGGCCGCGCGCATCTTTGCCACCGCCATGTCGCCATTGATGTCGCGTGCGTCGCCGCTGATCCGCAAGTTGCGCTCGATGGTGAGAAATGCAGGTATCGCCATCCCGGCGATGATTAGGCCGACCACCATCACGAGCGTCAATTCGATCATCGAAAATCCGCGATGGCCTTCTTCGCTCTGTTCGCGCATGGCCATGCTCTTCACTACTGCTCGACTTGTCCTTCCACGGTGACCGGGGGAGCCGTCTGGCGCGGGTCGCGTCGCCAGGCGCCCACAAGGAATCGCTTGGAGACCACCACACCGTTCACCGCGTTGGTGATCACTGCCCAGCGCACTTCATACGGAGTGGCGCTCGCGTGGTTCGGGTCCACGGCGGTAAAGTTGTAGTTGGCCACTGCTGGGGAGTTGAAGTCGACCCGCACGGTGGTCCCCACCAGCACCACCGGCCCGCCCACCACGGCACCGGACTGCGTGGGATTGCCCAGGGCGACAGTGCGCCCGTCGGCATCGGTGAATTGCAGTGAGGTGAGCGGTTGGGTGATCATCTGGCCCAGCTCGCGCTGGGCGAGCACCGTGGCCGTGGTGTCGTAGGGGTTGCGCAGGTTCGCCTGCATGGTGGCTGGAACCAAGTGCATCGCCGCCACCACGCCCGCCAGCAGGACCACGGTGGCGATCGTCAGCTCGATCAGCGTGAACCCGCGCTGCAGAACTCTTTTTCCACTGTTCTTACCCGTGCCCATCGCTCGAATTCCTCCCACAGTAGGTTTCGACCATGCTGAAGCCGCGTATTTGGTTGTCGCGGGGTTCACTCTGTCTCGGGTTCGTCATGCCAAGGATTGCAGGTAGATCGAGTGTCATCGCTCCAACCACTCTCCGGAGGGTCCGCAGAGTCCCCGGCTGTCTGTGCATGCGGGCAGCCAGTGGATGCATCGGTCCTAATCGTCTGCCCGCAAAACACTTGCGAGCCTGCGGACCTTTCTTTCCATGACTGCCACAGTGGGGATGGGGTAGAAAAGAAACAGAATGGTGCTCCGGAAGCCACCGCAATCAGGCGGAACGAAACCTCTGCCACTCAGCTTATTGTCACTTGGGAACAGACCCTTGTGCCGGATGGGAACAACGGTCAGGCTAGGGAAGTCGGCTCGCATGCCGAGGATGGCACCAACATCGCGCAAAAGCGAGTGAGGGTGTTGAAAAACTCTTTTTCGGGGTCCCGAGGACTTTTCGTCAAACCAAGAATCAATCACTTAGACACATTCTGAACGAGTGAGAGAGGGATCTGGCGCAGTTTTTCAACATCCTCGAGTCATTTGGGCCGACCCCTACCCCTCGAGCGGCCGCCGCTATTACGGTCTCCGTTTCATCACCTAATACCGTTCCAGCCTGCGGGCCGCTCCTCCCGCCGTCTCAGCAACACGCCGCCCATGCCCCACATGGCCACGGCTAGGTACTCGTATGCGCTGAAATGGCCGGGGACAAACGGAAGAAACTTCATCAGCCCGAGCAGGAAGGCCACCACTGCGCCTGCCGCAGCGCAGGCGCGCGCGACTGCTCGGGGTCGCATGCGGTAGTAGGCGACGCAAGCCGCCAGCCAGCCGGCTGCGGAAGCGACCGAACCGACTTCCGTGATGGGCACGAGGATGGCGCCGCCCAGAAACATCGTCGCCGACGTCGCCAGTCCGATCGCAAGGACGGCGACTGCGGGAGTCTGGTTCTTCGGATGTACGTTCCCGAAGCGCGCGTTCACGAGCCCGCGCCGTCCCAGCGCAAACAGCAGCCGGCTGGCCGCAACGAAGTTCCCGTTGAAGACTTTCAGCAGGGAGAGCAGCGCTGTGGCCAGAATCACGTTGACGATCCAGCGTGAGCGAAACGCGCGCTCGAACGCCGCCGCGGTGGCAAAGTTCTCAGTGAGCAGCGCCGGCCACGGCGAGACGTAGGCCACCGCCGCGATCACTGCCGTGTAAAACACGGTCCCGGTCACCAGCGCTGCAGCGATGGCCCGGAAATAGTTCCGCGAGGGGAAGCCCGGCGCGGCTTCTTCTGAACATTTGACCACCGATTCGAAGCCCGTCATGAAGTAGGGAACAATCTGCAACACCAGCAGAATGGAAACCCAACTGCTCCGGCTGAACAGCGGCATGAGGTTCTGCGGCGCGCCACGGGCTGCCCCGCAGGAAGCAAAAACCACAAAGAGCGCCAGGACTCCAAACGTCGTCCATTTCTGAAAGCTGGCGCTCACGCGGATGCCGCGATAGTTCAGCGCGGTCACCAGTACCGTGAGGCTCAATCCCACCACCACGTGTGGCAGGTAGACCGTCCTGCCCGCCAGCCGGTAGAGTTCGATCGAATCGAGCGCGGGAAACAGATACGCGGCGATCCTGCCGATGGCTACGGCTTCCCAGGGACACACGATGAAGTAGGCCAGCAGCATCGTCCAGCCGGTCGCAAAGCTGATGGATTGCGGAAAGACCCGCGCGGTGTAGGCAATTTCGCCGGCGGCGTCCGGCATGGCCCGCACGAGCTGGCCATAGACGTACCCGATCGGCAGCAGCAGGATGCCGCCGATGGCGAACCCGAGGATGGCTCCGAGCGGCCCGCCGCGCGACAACCAGTCGTCCATCAACACCAGCCAACCGACACCCACCATCGTGCCGAAGCCGAGCGTGAAATAGTCAGCCAGGCGGAGCTTGCGGGCTAGTTGCGCCATGTTCGAGCAGCGGTTCGCGGACTATTCCACGCTCGATGGTCAGCGTCAAGCCGAACGCGCGGGCGCCTGGACTTGGGGGTAGAATCCCGGCGTGGGCGTGCCCTTTGAGATCCTCGAGCATCCCGCCGACATAGGCTTTCTTGCCTACGGGCAGACGCTCGAGGAATTGTTTGCGAACGCCGCGCTGGCCATGTTCTCGCTCGCGTGCGCGCTGAAGGGCGTCGAGGAGGAGCAGACGCGCGAAGTGGATGTGACTGGCAGGGACACTGAGTCGCTGTTGTACGCGTGGCTGGCGGAGCTGCTCGCCCTCGCCGACGCCGAGCAGCTTGTCTTTCGCCGCGTCGAAGTCGCCGCGCTTGCGCCAAACCGCGCGCGCGGGGTGGCCCATGGCGAGACGTTCGACAAGAAGCGGCACCGCGCCGGGACCTACATCAAGGCGGTGACCTTCCATCAATTCCGCGTCGAGCCGACGCCGCAGGGGTGGCGCGCGCAGGTCTATCTCGACGTTTAAGCTTTCGGCTCGCGCCACGCAACCGGAGGGCAACGATGAACCGAATCGGGCTGGTCACAGCCGGCCGCGTGGAAGAGGTGCTGCCACTGTTCAAAAAAGTCTTCGCGCGAGAGCCCAAGTGGGCGGAGCTGGTGGATCGCCTGCCGGCCTCGGAGTTGTTGCCCGCGGACGAAAAACTTCTCACGCGCATCAAGTCGCAGTTGGCGGAGGAGCCCTAGCGCTCGCGCGCCTGGCGGTGGCCTGCCCGCGCTACTGCGGGACGGGCGTGGAGCCGGGGCCGGCGACGCCACTGAGGGAGTAGCGGATCACGTTGGTCTGGTCCACGTAGAAGTATTTCTGGCCGGTTAGCCCCGGACTGATCGGATTGGCGTTGACGGTAAAGGCGTCCGGCTTACCTGTGCCGGCGTTGTCGATCGCCACGTAAACGAAATTGTAGCCGTTGCGGATGCCGCTGGCCAGCACCGGGTCAATCAGGTCCGCGTTGGTGGCGGAGGGCCCGCTGCCGGCTGGCGGCGGCCCCAGCGCGCTCAGGCTGGGCGCGAAGCCCTGGCTGTAAGTGGATTCGTAGTTCACCTGCACGGTGCAGATCGAGCGCAGAGCCGAGGCTGCTGCGGTCTCGTTGGCCGACATTTTCGAGCGCAGCAGCTGGGGGATGGCGATCGAGGCGATGATCAGCATCACCGCAATCACGATCAGGAGTTCTATAAGTGAAAACCCGGCGGCCCTTCGCAGCCGTTGACTGCGGCCCTCCGCTTTGTGATCGGCTGAAGACTTCATTTTGTCTCATCCCCGGCGGGGGCTGGGAAGCGGCCGCCGGCACGATTCCATCCTAGCACGTGCGGGGAGGCCCTCGCCCCGCGAGGCAACCAGCGAGGGTAACTGTTAAGGTTCCAGGGTGCCGAGCCGCTTTCGCTCAGTGCGGCTCTCCCGCCGGGCGCGGCTTCCGCGCCTGCTCCAGGGCTTCCCAAACCGGCTCGGGCAGTTCGAGCAGGTTGTTGAACTCGCCGGCGCCGCGCAGCCACTGGCCTCCATCTATGACCACGCATTCGCCGTTGATGTAGCCGGAGGCGTCGCTCACCAGGTAGGCGGCGAGATTCGCAAGTTCCTCGTGGCGTCCGAAGCGCTTCATCGGATGGCGTTCCCGCGCGCGCTCCTGGTACTCCGCCGAGGGCATCAGGCGCGACCACGCGCCCTCGGTCGGGAACGGGCCCGGGGCGATGGCGTTCATGCGGATGTTGTAGCGCGCCCACTCGATCGCGAGCGAGCGCGTCAGCGCCAGCACGCCCGCCTTCGCGCAGGCTGAGGGCACGACAAAGCCAGAACCCGAGCCGGTGGCCGCGTAGGTGGTGACGATGTTCAGCACCGTCCCGGACTGCCGCGCCGCGATCCACCGGCGGCCCAACGCCAGCGTGCAGTGAAACGTGCCGTGCAGGACGATGCCCACGACGGCGGCGAAGGCGTTGGGCGAGAGCTTCTCAGTGCGGGCGATGAAGTTGCCTGCGGCGTTGTTGACGAGCGTATCCACGCGACTGAATTGGCGTTCCGCCGCCTCCACGGCGGCCTCGACCGCGACCGGATCGCGGACGTCACACGTGGCAAATTCGCACGCCCCGCCTGCCGCGCGGATTTCCTCGGCCGTGCGGCGCAAGGGCTCCTCGCGCCGCGCTGCAAGGAAGATCTTGGCGCCGAGTTCGGCCAGGCGCAGGGCCATCGAACGTCCCAGCCCCGTCCCTCCGCCGGTGATGAAGATGATCCGCCCCGCCAGTAAATTGTTCTGAAACATGGGTGAACTCCTTTCTGAGGACCGTTGCGCTTTCCGCGGTGGGTGCAGCTCAGAATTCCAGGTGCAGGCGGAGCGCGGGCACCAGCACGGGCCCTCGGTCGCGGTTGTAGCCGGGGTTGGTGATGTGCTGGAGGTCGAGTGCGCCGAAGACGCCGCGCCAGACGTGTACCGTGTAATAGCTTTCGACGATTGTCTCGCGTCCGTAAGTCAGCCTTCCGTCGCCCAGTTGGAAGCCAGTTCCGCCCAGCGCCAGATATTGCTGATGGTCGCGCGAAATCCCGTTGGATACGAAAGCGATCCCCGCGCGGTCGAGTTTGCGCCGCCACCGTTTCCCGCTGGCCCCTGCTCCGACCAAGATCGTCTGGTCAACCTCGGTATACGCAAACGATTCATGCTGCCCCTCATTCCAGCCCCAGCGGATGAATGCCGTGAGCCAACCGTTGAGCGCCTGCTCGAGGTTGACGCCAAAGCCGTACTTGATGGTGGTGCGGAGCGGATGCGCGGTGATGTCGGGGACCTGCATGCGGCCGGCCAGGAAATCGTCTACCGCTTCGCGGTAGACGCCCATGTTGGCGTGGTTCACGTAGCTGAACAGGCGCACCGCCCCGGCGCGCCCCGGTAAAAAACTGCCGTGGAACTCGGCTTCGACGTTTTCCGAGTGAGCGCGGCTCAGGTCTGCGTCGAGGTTGATGCCGTTCGCAACCTTGGGCATAAGGCCCTCGGCGAAGCGCAGCGCCCAACGGCGGTCATCGTATTCGAACATCGCGCCCCAAGTGTAGCCGCGCGTGTTGGCGGCATAGTCGTACGCGGCGTTGTTGTCCACCGCCCAGTTCATGAATTGCAGGTGGCTGTCGCTGCCCGCCGAGTTCAGGTCGAAGAAATCCACCAGACTGAATTTGCCGATGCGGAATTCCAGCCGCCGGGCCGGAAGCGACGTGGCCAGACCGAGCGGTCCGCGCACCGCGGCTACCTTCTCCTGGCTCAGTGGAATCACCTGGCGCAGCAGGAAGCGGGCCAAGTAAAACTTATTGCCTTTTAACGCTGGGATCCGCACCACGTCCAGGTTGGGAAAGCCCGCCACGCCGACTGAAGCGCTGAGGCCTCGCCCCGCTGCGACCTCGGGATCAATGAGCAGTTCCGTGGTCGGGGTGAGCGCGATTCCGGTATAGAGCGTCAGCCAGTGCGACGTTGCGTTCTCGCCTTGGGGTTGCAGGCTATTGACGCCGGTGTATTTCGCAGGGAATGCGGGATGCCACTGGAGAATGGTGTTCGTCTGGCCGGAAACCCAGTAGCGGCTCGATTCCGAGTGAGGAAAAAGGGTCGCCGGCTGGTCCGCATCGGTTGCCGGCGCGCTCTCGGCTTGGGGAGGGGCCTGGGCGGCCGGCGATGGTGGAGTGTTCTGCGCGTGCGCGAGAACGGAAAGGCTAATCAGCAGCAGGCTGGAGGTCGCGAGCCGGGAGAGCTGATTCACGCGTGCGTGTGCCATGCACGGGAAACTATAACATCCCAGCGGGGTGCGGCTGGCGGGGGAGAGCGTGCCACATCTCGAGCACCGTCGCGCGCAGCCGCTCGGCCGCTGCGGCGTAGTGCGATTCCGCCTGCGCGGGCGACGCGCCCGCCGGCAACGCGCTGGGCGGCGCAAGCGGCGACCCGAGGCGCATCCAGACGCGGCCCGGGCCGCCCGGCAGCCAGTGGCTCCAGCGCGGCCAGCGTCCGCGCGGCCAGACATCGTGCATGCCATCGAGCGCCACCGGCACGATTGGCGCGCCCAGATGCAAGGAGAGAATCGCAGCGCCCTTTTTGAATGTTTTCACGGTGCCGTCAATCGAGCGCTCGCCTTCCGGGAAGAGCACCAGCACTTTGGCGTGACGCAGGCTGAAGGCGCCCGCCTGCATCGCGCGGAGAAGGTTCCTATCAGGATCCACTGGGAGGAGGTTAACCTTCCGCGCGAACCAGCGCATGAGCGGCGTGGCGAAATACTCGCTCGCACCAATGAAGAACACGTTGCGAAAGATGCGGTAGGGCAGCGCGCTCACGAGCAGGATGGAATCGGCGTAGCTCTGATGGTTCGGGCAGAGCAGGAAGGGGCCTTCGGTGGGAAGGTTCTCGCGGCCAGCGACGCGAAAGCGGAACGCCAGCCGCGCGTACCCGTAGCCGAGCTTGAGGAGTAGAAACACCGCGGGAGTAAACAACGGTTTCGATTGCAACAGCCCGGCGAACTCTGCCTCGGCCTCGCGCGAGGGCTCGAGCAGCCGGCCCCAGGCGTCGCCGTCAGCCGCGGCATGAAGCGCTGGCGGCGTCGCGCTTGTGGCCTGCTGCGGCAAGCAGGCCTCGACCAGTTCCCGCACGGTGTAGATGCGATGCGCGACCTCCTCGGGCACCTGCGTCCCGAACAGGCGTTCGAGCGCGGTGAGCATCTCGACGCGCTCCATCGAATCGAGGCCCAGCTCGAGCTCGATGTTGGCATCGGGCCGGATGGCCGCTGGCTGCTTGGCGGCCCCGCGAATCAGCTCTAGGGCGCGCGCGACCTCGGGCCGGCTGGCCCAGGCGAGGTCGGCGCCGGTCAGTGGGGCCTCCGCGCCGCTGAATTCGGACGCGACTTTTTCCTTCACACGCCGCCCGACCTCAAAGCGCTTGAGCTTCCGCGTGGTGGTGCGCGGCAGCTCTGCGGTCGAGATTTCGTAGCTCAGGATGCGCTTGTGGCTGGGGAGGCCGATGGAGAGACCCTCGATTTCGAAGCGCAGGATTTCGCGCGCGTTGAGCACCTTGCGCTCGCGCAGCACCTCGAAATTCGGCACCACCACCGCGTGCAGGCGCTCTGCCGCGGGCTCGTCCGGGCGCGCGATCCCCAGCACACAGAGCTCCTTGATGTAGGGTGACTGCAAATAGTGTGCTTCGATCTCCTCCGGGTAGATGTTCTTGCCGGAGCTCAGCACGATGATCTCTTTGCTGCGGCCGGTGATGTGGAGCTGGCCTTGGCGATCGAGATAGCCGAGGTCGCCCGTGTGTAGCCAGCCGCCGGCCAGCGCCTCTCCATTCGCGTCGGGGCGGTTGAAGTAGCCCTGCATCAGGATCGGTCCGCGCAGCAGCACTTCACCGTCCGCAGCGCCGTCCTCGGAGCTTTGCTCGGGCTCGAGAATCTTCACCTCGATGCCGGGCAGCGGCGGGCCGACCGAATCCGTGTACTTTCCGTCGGCCAGAGTGACGCAAGCCGCGCCAGAGGACTCTGTAAGCCCGTAGGCCTGCCGGAGGGTGAAGCCCAGGCGATACAGCTGGCGACCAATCGCCGGGTCAAACTGCGAGCCACCCGTCACCAGCAGGCGCGTCGAGTGGCCGAAAACTGCGTGTACGCGGCGGAAGGCCAGCAGGCCCAGGTTGAGGCCCGCCAAGTCGCGCAGCCAGCCGTTCAGCGCGAGGAGCACGCGGAAGGCCAGGCGCCGAGCCAGCCCCGCAGCGGCGACCTCCTGCATCACGCGCTGGTGGATGAGGTAGAAGAACTGCGGAACACAGCAGAAGGCGGTGACGCCGCGTTCGCGGAGCGCGCGAAGCAATTCGCTCGAATTCACTGTTTCGAGGAAGACGACGCGGGCGCCGATCGAAAACGGCAGCAGCAGGTTGGCCATCTGCGCCAGAGCGTGGAAGAGCGGCAGGACGCCGAGGACGGTGTCGCGCTCGTCCACGTGCACCACCTGGAAGGCCGCCTTGCGCTCGGCGAGCAAGTTGGCGTGCGTGAGCACAACGCCTTTGGGGTCGCTGGTGGTGCCGGAGGTGTAGAGAATCACAGCGGGGTCGGCAGCAATGGCCGGGCAGCGAAGCAGGTCTTGCGCTGGCTGCGCGAGAACATCGTCGAAGGTTTCGGCCGCGGCGCCCTCGCCTGACGGCGGGCGATAGAGCAGAACAAGTTCTGCCGCAGTTCCAGCAAGCGCCGTCGCTTCCTGCGCCGCGGCGAGATACTTCGGCGCGGTAAACAAGATTTTCGCGCCGCTATCGCGCAGCAGCGCAGCAATCTGTTTCGGTTTGTAGGCCGTGTCGAACGGGACCGCGATGCCGCCCATCCGCAGCACGCCCAGATACGCGGCGCACCAGCGCGCGTCGTTATCGGCCAGGATGGCCGCGCGTTCGCCGGGAGCGAGTCGCGGCGCGCCCGAGGCCCGGGCCCGCGCGGCAAGAAACGCCGCCGTTTGCTCGGCCATCTCGCGGAGTCGCGCATATGTGAAACGGTCGAGTTGCTCGCGCCGCTGCACTTCCACCGCGATGGAGTCGGGAAAACGCGCGGCGGTGGCTGCGAATTCCTCGTAGAAGTTGTTCACGGGCGGCTGAGTCACAGCCCTTTCCAATATGCCGCCCTGCGAGTGGTGTCAAGAAGGAAAGGAGGCAAAGGGGGTCGAGGAAGGAAAGGAAACGGACGCTACCGGCTGGAGGCGGCTGCGGCGGTGGGTTTCGTCAGCTTGGCCAGTTCGCGCGCAAACAGCGGGTTCTGTGGGAACTCCGCGGTCAACTGGGTAAGTTCCGCGCGCGCCAGCCCAACCTGCTTTTCGCGCAGCGCCGAGAGCGCCAGCAATATTTTTGCGAAGGGCCGCAGGTACTGACCGCGCGCCGCGGTGATGGCAAGCTGCTGCATGCCGGCCGTTTTGTCGCCGTGGATTCCCCCGAACCACAGGAAGAACCGCTCCTGCGCGGGCAGGCAGCCGATGATGTATTTCGCCGCGCCGATAGCGAGATAGGCGTCGGAGGAATCAGGCGCAATCGCCAGCAACTTTTGCGCGTAGTTTTCCGATTCACGAACCAGGCGCAGGCTGGCGAAGTGGTGCTTCTCGATCACGCTGGCGTAGTCGGCCTGCATCCCGGTGGCGATGGCCATGGCGAACAGGGCATCGGCATCCTTGGGGTTGGCTTGCAAGCGCCGGCGGGCCAACTCCTCCGCGCGCTGGTCGGCCGCGGCAAAGGCGCCGCCGAGCGTGACGTTCGGCTTGCCGGTAACTCCCCCGAGCAGGCGCTTGTCGTCGAGGAAGAATTCCGACGTCAGCACGCCCTGCCGGTAAAACTCCTCGAACAGATAGCTCGCGGCCTCCGCCGTCGGCCCCAGCGGATCGTTCGGATGGAACTTCTCCCAGGCGGCAAACTGCGCGCGCGCTTCTGGAAACTTCAGCTGGTAGAGCAGGCGGAACCCGGCGTCAATCTCCGGGCGCTCGGCGGCGCGCACTGGCGCCGCCACGGTGAGCGCGCCGGTCACGCAGATAGCAAGGAAGCGCGACATCGAAGTTCGCACAAGCATACTCGCTTCTGGTTAGATGCGCCGGGAAAGGGAGGGGCCCGCCGCACGCATTCTTCCCAACGGGATCGCCGGACGCAAGAAGCCTTCATGAGGTCGGACTGAAGGCTCAATGTCATCGCTGTGAAGCCCAGGCTTGGGCAGCAGCGCGTTGCGCGTGGCGGGGGAGAGTGCGCGGTGGTTGCCAGGCCTGAAAGGCTGCGGAATGTGAAGCACAAGGAGTGAATCTTGCTGGCGCCCCGCTGCCGCCAGAAAGGGGAACGCGTGGAAGTGCCTGCAGGAGGGCGGTTGGCGGGTTGGGTAGCTCGCCTACGATCCCGGCACGCCGGAACCGTCGTCCCCGCAGCGCAGCCCCCAACCCGTCCATACCAGGGTTACCAGGGAAGAGAGGAATTACCAATGGGCTGAACGCGTCAATTCATTGGGTACCAGAGTTTTAGTACCGGGTCACTTCACTTGGTCTTTACTTCGGTGCTTTGGTTCTCCGATACTTCCAGCGCTGTTATAGATCGCTCCTGAGCCTCATGCAGCCCAGCTTTCAGAGCCTGAATCCCTTCGCCGATACCCTTGCCGAGCTCCGGAAGCCTCTTGGGACCGAATACGAACAAGGCAATCACGAAGATGATCAACAAATGTAGTGGCTGGAACAGACCTTCAAACATTTTATCCTCCTTGCGTCCGAAATAAGCCGCGATCCGCTTCACAGAACTCCCGTGTCTGGGCCAGCGGAGGGCGTGAGATCATCGTCGGCCAGTCTCAGGGCGACAGCGGGGCCACATACCACGAGTAGTAAGTCCCCATGCCGGTGAGCAGGGCCACCCACCAGAGTACAAGCTCGGCGCGCATCCAGAACTTCCAGCGCTGGAAGCGCAAGCGCCGGGGCACCATGTTAGTGCCGGCCACGAGCACGATATAGAGCCCGAACAACTCCGCCACGATCCCGAGAGCCGCGTGACCTGTCGCCACGGTGTAATAGCGGCGGCCGAGACGCGCCGGGAGCCGCGGCATTATTTGGGTGTGAAATGACGGCCACATCACCACGGTGATCATCGCCAGATTCAGCAGCAGCACCGTGGTCTGGCAGACGCCGTGCGCAGCGTAGCGCTTTCGCCGCGCCAGAAAACCGCCGACGAGGAGTGCAACTCCCATGGCCACCTGCACGATCAGGTTGAGGTCCGCGGCGAACGTGGCGCCGGTGCCGAGAAAACCTTTCATCGAGGCCCTCGAGGAATGCGCGTTTCACACTGCGGACGGCACTCGGGCCAGGCGTTGCAGCACCAGCAGGGTTTCGTCATCTTGGCGCGGTTCTTCATGGCGCAGCTCCTACGTTCAGAATCAGGCGTGCGTTGGCGCGGCTACTTCACGATGACCTTGCCGGTCATCTTGGGATGGAGGGAGCAGTAGTACTCATAGGTGCCGGCGCCGGAAAAGGTGTGCGAAAACTTCTCATCCGTATCCAGGGCCCGTGAGCTGAACTTTTTGTCGTCGCTTGCGACGGTGTGAGGCACGTCGTCGCGGTTGACCCAGGTCACGGTTGTTCCTGCCGGGACAGTCAGAGTTGCCGGTGTGAAACTGAAGTTGTCGATTGTAACCTGGTGTTTATCTTTCGAGTCGTTTGCTTGACCAGCGGCCGGTCTACCGTAGCTGGCCGTCATCAAGCCGAAGGCCAGTAGCAGAACCAACGTGGCCGCGATGCTGATAAACGCTTTCTTCATTTTTCGTCTCCTGATGTGTTGGAAGTTCGCTCTCTGCTTCTCAGCCTTCGAGCGAGGAATCGGTGATGGCCAGGGAGTGCTTCCCCCGGACATAGTTGACATCGGTTATGCCCAGCACGCTGTGCAGCTTTTCTGCCGGGACCTTGAGCGGGCCCGGTGACGGCGCAGTTCCCGGCGCAGGCTGTGGAAAGGCAGTGGACATGGCGGTGTGGAAGGTGACGTTTCCTTCCACCTTCTGCATGGTCTGATGGATGTGGCCGTTCAGCACTGTGATCGAGCCAAACCGCTTGAGGTAGGACAATGCTTGCGCGCTATCGTCCGTGCCCCATCCCCACTCGGGATACACGGCCCAGAGAGGAATATGGGCGAACACGATGATGGGGGTGCTGCTCTTCAGCCTTTTCACGTCCTTCTCGAGCCACTCCAGTTGCTCCTGCCCGAGCGTGCCAAGCCCCCCGGCCTTGAGGTTCAAAACATTGACCAGCCCGATGAAATGCGCACCCTTCTGGTCGAAGCTGTACCAGCCTCCGCCCTGGGTGCCCTTGCCATAACGATCCAGGTACTGCTTTCCGTCGTCGTTGAGGACATCGTGCTCGCCGGGCACGTAGAATAATTGGCTCGTCTTCAGGCTTTTCAGCACTTGATCGAGCGTGTCAAACTCTGAGGGGTTCGAAAGATGAGTGAGGTCGCCGGTGTGGAGCACAAAGGCTGGGCGAGTCGGCAGGGCGTTGATCTTGGCAATGGCCTCCTGCAACGTGGCGGTCACGTCCGTATTCGCCGGTTTGCTGAAGCCGATGTGACTATCGCTGATCTGGACGAAACTCAGATCCGCTTTCATCACGTCAGGGCTGTGCTGGCCCATTTGGCTTAGGGCATAGGATTTCAGGACCCCACCCTTGAGGACGCAAAAGGCTCCGGTGCCGGCCCAGGCCATGCACTTGAGGAAGCCGCGACGGTCAATGCCGTCTTCGCTGGAACGACGCACAGTGTACTTGGCCATGCTCGATCTCCTTTGCAAACGCCGCTGAAGCGTCCGTTACTGTGTTTGAACTGCTTCCACCACTAGAGACTGTTTCTCCCCGCAGATATTCCCGGGCGGTGTGTTAATTTAGGCCCGGGAATAAAATGCCGCCGAATCCAGTCCTAAGTTTGGAAGGGGAGAACAACGTCGGAAGCTTCGAACAGGTGGTCCTGCCCCATCTGGATGCTGCCTACAACCTGGCGCGCTGGCTGACGGGCAATGACCAGGATGCGGAAGACATGGTCCAGGAAGCGTACTTGCGTGCGTTCCGGTTCTTTGGTGGCTTCCGCGGCGGGGATGCTCGCGCCTGGCTGCTGACGATCGTGCGCAACACCTGCTACACGTGGCTGCAGCAAAACCGCAGGCAGGAGTTGACCACGGAGTTCGACGAGGAAACGCACAGCCCGGAAAGCAATTCTTCGAGTCCGGAAGCATTGCTGCTGCAACAGGTGGACCGCCAGATGCTCCACCAAGCCTTGGAAGAATTGCCTTTGAGGTTCCGGGAAGTGCTCGTACTTCGCGAACTAGAGGGGCTGTCCTACAAGGAGATTGCCGATGTCACCAGTATTCCTCTGGGCACCGTGATGTCCAGCCTCTCCCGGGCCCGGCACTGGCTGCGACAATCCTTGGCCCGTGGTCTCGAAAAGGAGCCCTGATATGAGTTGTCAGAATACGCAGAAGCTCCTGGACGGGTACTTGGATGGCGAACTCGACCTGGTCAGGACGATGGAGATCGAAGGCCACCTGCGGGAATGTCCGGTCTGTTCGGAGCTTCACGCAAGCCACCGAGCGTTACGTTCTGCGATTCGTGCCGGCGCGCCCTATTTCAAGTCTTCGGCGGGACTGCAACGACGGGTCCGCTCGGCCGTGCGCAAAATTGGCAAGGCCGAGCCCGCTCCACGCGCGGTCTCCTGGCGCCCACCCTGGAGCTGGGCGGGAGTTGCCGCAGCACTGGCCGTTGTGGTTCTTTTGGCCTGGCGCCTGCTTCCGAACGTGGGGCGTCCCTCGGCCGACGAGCTCTTGGCGCAGGACGTGCTTTCCAGCCATATTCGCTCGCTGATGGCGAGCCATCTGACCGACGTGCCGTCCGCGGATCAGCATACGGTCAAACCGTGGTTCAACGGCAAGCTGGATTTCTCTCCTCCGGTAGGGGATTTCACCGACGAAGGGTTTGTTCTGGTGGGCGGCCGTCTGGATTACTTGGCCGATCGGCCCGTGGCGGCGCTGGTCTACCAGCGACGCAAACATTTCATAAACCTGTTTGTCTGGCCTGTCGCCGGACAGCCCGACGCTCCGGAGCGGATAACAACGCGCCAGGGCTACAACGTGCTCCACTGGACCCGCTCCGGAATGACCTACTGGGTGGCATCGGATCTGAGCCTGCGTGAGCTCCAGGAATTCGTGCGACTTGAACAGAATCGTGCCCCACCTCAAGCTTCGCCGTAACCGGCGCCGGAGCTATTCCACCACGGCGACTTTACTTGCGCCGGAAAGCGCCATCCAGATGCGGCCTCGGGCGTCGCGGACCATGTGCCGCACCTCGGAATGCGGCGAGGGCAGCGTAAACCGCTGGAAGGTTTGTGTGCGCGGGCTGAAGCGGACGAGTTGATTGGCGCTGAACTCGTTGTACCAGAGGTTGCCGTCGGCGTCGGCGGCGATGCCGTAGGGATGGCTCGAGGGGCCTGAAGGGCTCGGCCAATCGCGGAAGCTCATGTGCGCCAGATCCAGGCGGCCCAGGCGTCCCCCGCGAAAATCGGTGTAGTAGATCGCGTTGCCGACCACGGCCAGGCGGCGCGGCCTTGCGTCTTCAAGCGGCGTTTCATACTCCTTGATGGCGCCAGTCTTAGGATCGATTCTCCCCAGTTTGTTCGTGCCGAACTCACAGAACCATAACGCGCCGTCCGGTCCGACGACGAGGCCGTAGGGCCGCGCATTCGGCGTGGGCACGCCAAATTCGCGCATCGCTCCGGTCTTCATGTCCATCCGCCCCACGAGGTTCGCGCCCTGCGCGGTGAACCACAGCGCGCCATCGGGGCCGACCAGGGGCGTGTGCGGGTCACGCGCGGTCGGCACAGCATACTCGGTCACCTCTCCGGTCTTCGCATCTACGCGGCCGATTTTCCCGGCGTAGTTCTCGGTGAACCAGATGTTCCCGTCGGCGTCGGCGACGAGGCCGTGGGGGCCGGAGTCCGGCGTGCGCGCGGCGAAGAGTTTCCATTCGCCGGTCTCAGGATTGAACCGCGCGACCTGGTTCGCGCGTTGCAGCGTAAGCCAGATGTTGCCGCGCGGGTCCACCGCCGGGTCGTGCGGCAGGGTGTTTGGCGCAGGCACCGCCCATTCGCGGACGTGACCGGCGAGTTCTTCGGCGGGCGGCGCTTGACCCCCCGGCCACCTGCTGGCCGCGCGCTGGCTCGCCAGCGCAAAGGTTAATAACGCCACCACCCACATCCATACTGAGAACTTGTTTACAAGCTTCATGGAAGGCTCCTTGCCCGGCCGGCCGCCGCCTATTCTAGTTCAATCGCCGATTCGCTAGAGTTTGTAATGTCCGTGGGCCCGGGCGTGGGCCGGCTGGTCTTCGCGGGCCGTATCGGGGTTTGCGCCGCGCTCGAGAGCGACGTAATAACTCAAGAACTGAACGGGTATCACCTGCACGAACGGGGAAAGCCACTCTTCGATGGCCGGCACTTCGATGCGGTGCTCCCCCGACACTTCGCCCACACCCTCGGCAGCCACGGCAACGCGCAGCACGCCCAGCTCGCCTGCGGCGCGCAGCAGGCTTCTCGCTCGATCGTCGCCCGGCCCGCCGGTGAACAGCGCCACCAGCGCGGCGCGCGAATCCATCTCCGCCAGCGGGCCGTGGAGGAATTGCTCAATTTCAAAACTCTCTGAGGCCATGTAGCTGGTCTCCTGCACTTTCAAGGCGCCTTCGCGTGCGGTGGCCCAGTTGGGGCCGGCGCCGACGAAGACCCAGCGCTGGCGCGCGGCGATTTCGCGCGCCACCTCGCGGCTGTGCGATTCGCAGGCAAGCGCGCGCCGCATTAGCTCGGAAATGCGCTTGAGCGCGGCATGCGCCGCAGCCACATCGTTCAGCAGGCCGCGGCGTTCTGCTAGGCGAACCGCAAGCGCGGCCAGCGCGACGAGCGCCGTTGTGTAGCTCTTAGTGTGCGCGGAAGAAATTTCCTGCTCGCAGGTGGGGATGACGAAGTCGGCGACAGTCATGCCGACGCCAGGCTCGTGGCCAGTCACCACAATCGTCAGCGCGCCGGCTGCGCGCGCGGCCTGAAGTGCTTGCACGGAGTAATTCTTCCAGCCCCGGTGGCTGATGGCGATGAGGGCGTCCTCTGAGGTGAGTCCCACCGGGTAATGGACCAGCTCAAACGACTGCTCGGCCAGCGCGCGCTCGCGCCCGCCGGTCAGGTGCCGCACGAAGTGCTCGCCGACCTGCGCGGCGTGGAAGGAGGTGCCGATGCCCACCAGAACCAGGCGCTTCCGCGAGGCGGCGGCATCCGCGGCGCGCTCGGCACCCTCCCGCTCGGTCCGCAGCCACTGCGCGATGCGGTCGGGCTGCTCCCGGATGGCGTCGTGCATGTGGTAAGGATGAGAGGCGCGTTGGCTGCCGAGTTGCGCGCCCGTCTCGCCCGCCATGGCTTCCTCCGAGGCATAAGTGTAACCACAGATGAATACCGATGGACAAAGATTCGAGCACATGGCCCGGCTTGGCGGCTCTCATTCTTCTCACGCCGAGCAGAGCCGGTTGGATTTGCTTTTTGCAATGATTCGGGATATGAGACGCGCCACCACAAAAACCAGAGGAGACCTTATGCCGCGCTATCTTTCGCTGCACACGCTGGCCTGCTTGACCCGCCAAGGTGCCGAGGAGTTGGCGGCGCGCCTGGCGGCCGCCACCGGGGTTGCCGTACGGCGCGTGCTGGTGAACATGGTTGAGGGAAAGATGCTGGTGGAATTCGAGGCCGCTGACCGCTTGGCGCTTGAGCGGTGGTTCGAGCAAGAAGGCTTCCACTACGATTGGATCCTGCGCGTAGAATACGAATCCGAGGGCGGGCGGCTGGCTCCGGTGTAATCCATCATTCATTTTATTGAAAATAAGCTGCTTATATCCATGCATCGCCATCCTTGCGCTGCACATCGAATCTTGGTAAGTTTCTAGGCGTTTCCCGCGAAACGACCCTGAGACCTCACACGGGACGATTTTTAAAGGGGGGGAAGCGTCATGGCAGAGTACGCATACCCGGAAGTTCTGGTGACGACCGAGTGGGCCACCCAGCATCTGAACGACCCGAAGATCCGCATCATCGAAGTGGACGTGGACACCTCCGCTTACGCCCAGGGTCACGTCCCCGGCGCGATTGGCTGGAACTGGCAGACGCAGTTGCAGGACCCTGTGCGGCGCGACTTGGCGGAGAAGCGCGCCTTCGAGGAATTGCTGGGCCGCTCAGGCATCACCAACGATACGACCATCATCACGTACGGCGACAACAACAACTGGTTTGCGGCCTGGGCCTTCTGGCAGCTCAAATACTATGGCCACAACGACGTTCGCATCATGAACGGCGGGCGCAAGAAGTGGCTGGGGGAGAAGCGCACGCTTTCCACCGAGATTCCGCGCCCGCAGCCGACCACCTACCGCTCGAAGGATCCCGACCAGAGCATTCGCGCGCGCCGCGACGACGTCTTTGCCATTCTCGACCGGCGCTCGACCACTAAACTGGTGGACGTGCGCTCTGTGGACGAATTCACCGGCAAGGTGATTGCGCCGCCCGGCATGACCGAGACCGCGCAACGCGGTGGGCACATCCCCGGTGCGGTAAACGTGCCCTGGTCGCAGGCGGTCAACGAGGACGGCACGTTCAAAGCGGCCGATGCGCTCAAGCAGCTCTACGGTGGCAAGGGTGTCACCGGCGACGACGAGGTGATCGCCTACTGCCGCATCGGCGAGCGCAGCTCGCACACCTGGTTTGTGCTGAGGTACCTGCTGGGTTACAACCGGGTGCGCAACTACGACGGCTCGTGGACCGAATGGGGCAACTTGGTCGGCGCGCCCATTGAGAAGGAACTGGCCGCGGCCGCGGGGTAAGAGACCGAGCCCGCGAATCAACGATTCACCGACAGCCCCGCTCTCCCACACCGTGGGAGAGCGGGGCTTGTGTTTTCAGCGCCGGGGAATCAGGGATTGGAGTGCGCAAGGCGGCTGCCGAGTTCGCGCCGGATGGCCCCGAGCGCCTCGCTGGGCGGGCCGATGCGGTGGTAGCGGCTGACCTCAGTGCGCTCGTGCACTTCGACACCGAAGAAGAATTTGCGCCCGGCGAAGTTGTAGTCGTACAGGGTGGGCAACCAAACGCCCGGAGCCACCTCGGCCTGCTCCAGCGCGAAACGCCCGCCCTGATAGACCTTGCCGAGCAGGCCGCCGCCGAAATAGATATCGCGGAAAATCTCCGCCTCGATGCGGACTACTCGCCCGGCAGTTTCGTCCACCCAGGCCGTGGCACGCACGTTCGCGAATAGGTTGGTGTTCCGCGCGGTCGGCTTGAAGGCGGGGTTGGGTTCAAGCCGGAGCTTGGCCAGGGTGCGGCCGTTGCGTGTCTCGCGACCGAGCCAGGTATACAGGAAGGCGTTGCCGACCGCGTCCACCACGTCCCGCCGGTCGCGTGCGCGCTTGGCGTACTTTTCGGCGTCCTGCCTCTGCCGGGACGAGGGATTGAGCACCAGCACCAGCGCCTGCTCGACGTTCTGCAACTGCTTGCGGTAGAGCGCCGAGTCCACTGGCCGGCCCCTCTCCTCGATCTGAATGTGCGCCGTTCCTGTGCCTGCGGGGATGACGCGGAAGGTTTTATCCTCGATGAATGCAGTGTCTTTGTCATGCTGGCGCGCCTGGCGGTGCTCCGTGCGCTCGTATTCCTCGAGGGCGGCGTCGTCGCGGTGCTGGTTCGCGATCACGCGCGCGACCAGGGCGCGAAGTTCCGCGGGCGAGGGGGGAAGATCCTCGGCCCGCGCTGCCTCCAGGCCGACTGCCCCGGGCAGCCACAACGACAGGAAGAAAATCGCCGGCGAGATGCGTCGCGTCATGGCGTTGCGGTCGGCCGTCCAGTTGGCCGCTTTCTTTCTGATTCTCTCCGGACTTGCCCGGTTGCACAGACATTTTACCGCTTTGCGGATGGAGAAGCAGGGCGTGCCCGCAGCATCGAGGCGAAAAACGCATATACTCATTGCCCCGGAGTGCGGCCGAATTCCAAGCACGGTTTTGCGAAGACAAATCGGGCCTACTTGAAATATCCTAGTGGCGTGAACCTGACCACAGAACAGTTCGATCGGCTTTACACCGGCTTCCGGCGCAGCGACGCGGCGCTGGACGGCCGTGTGCTGGTGGCTGTGCGCACCACCGGCATTTACTGCCTGCCTTCGTGCCGCGCGCGCAAGCCCAAGCGCGAAAACGTGCAGTTTTATTTTTCGCACGCCGAGGCCGAACGCGATGGCTTCCGCGCCTGTCGGCGGTGCCGCCCGGAAGTGCATGGCGGGCGACGCGCGCTCGAGCGGGCGGCGCTGCGCCGGTGGCTCGACCGACTGGCCGCTAGCGAATGCGGCATCGAGCAAGTCGCGCGCGCCGCCGGCAGCAGCCCTTCGGGGCTCTACCGGATGTTTCGCCGGCACCTGGGCCACGGCCCGCGGCAAGCGCGCAGCGAGGCGAGGTTGCGCCACGCCTGCAACCTGCTGCGCAGCAACCGCGGCAGCATCACCGAGGTAGCCTACGACGCGGGTTTCGGGAGCCTGGCGAGCTTCTATCGGTGGTTTCGCCGCTCGGTAGGGGTCACGCCGACGAGGTTCCGGCGGCTGGCGACGCGGGCGCGGCGGGAGAAGCCTGCGGCAAATTTTGACACGCGCGGTGCTCTAGCACCGGGGAGAAGACTATGAAGCGAAATGAGAATCACGTGACGACCTCGGCCACGGTGAGGACGCCAATCGGACGGCTTTCAATCGCCGCGTCGCCGCGAGGCTTGCTGCGGGTTGATTTTGAGAGGCGGGCAAGTGGCTCCAAGGCAGCCGGGACCCGGACCACCGGGCCGAGTAAGGAATCCCGGCGGCACCTAGCCGCGGCCCTGCGCCAGCTTCGTGATTATTTTGCCGGCCGGCGCAGCACGTTTGAACTTCCGCTCGACCTTGCCGGCACGGCCTATCAGCAACGCGTCTGGCGCGCGTTAGAGCGGATCCCGTTCGGGCGCACGTTGACCTATGGAGAGCTAGCGGCGCGGCTCGGCGCTCCAGGCGGCGCGCGAGCTGTCGGCCGCGCCTGCGCCACGAATCCCCTGCCGGTGGTGGTGCCTTGCCATCGCGTGGTCGGCAGCGGGGGCTCCTTGCAGGGTTACGGTGGCGGGCTCTGGCGCAAGCAAGGCCTGCTCGAACTCGAGCGCGCTCTCGCGCCGCAGAGCATAGAAGGGCGTTCGCGAAAATAATCCGGGGCGCGCCTCGCGGATAGAAGGCGGGAAGGGATCGTCGCGGGGAATCTGCCGTGATTCCCCTCGGCGTTTCTGCGGTTAGTGCTTAGGTTTTTGCTGCTGTTGCGGCTGCGCTTGGCGCGCGGCCGTCCAGGGCGGAACCACCCCGTTCATGCGCGCGTAAGCAATCGTGAGCCCGAAATGCTCGTGCTGGTGCGTTCCGACGATGTAAAGCACGTTCCGAATCGTACTGGGTTGCCCGAAGAACTGCACGGGCTTGTCCAGGTCAGCGTCGGAAGTACTCAGCACCGCTTTGCGCACGTGCTCAAACGACTGCTTCAGGACCTCGACCACCTTGGCCTTTGCGGTTACGGTTTTCTCCAGGGTGCGGGGGTCGATGCCGGCAGGCGGTTGGAAGCCGAGCAGCCGCATGAAGCCAAAATTGCCGCTGGCGATGTGCATGTAGATCTCGCTGACCGAGCGAGCACCATCCGGCCTCCAAGAGTACTTTTCGGCCGGCATGGCTTCGGCCAGGCTGACGGCCTTCTTGGCCATATCGTCCCAATCGGAGAGAAAATCGGCGCGGAATCCCGTGGCGGGTGGTGCCGGAGCCGCTGCGGCTCCGCTTTGCGCCCAGGCCGCCGCGGGTCCCGCCACCGAGAGCACCAGGAACAAAACACCTGCTAGGCTTCGCTTCATCTGATCCTCCCCTCGCATCCGCCGGTTGCCCGACGCGTTCCGGCAAGCCGGAGCGCCAGCTCTCTTTAGCCGGCGACAGGGGCCGCCGAGCTCACGGCGGGCAGCCACCTTACCGCAAAGTGATGCGGCGCACAACCCCGCTTCGGTGGATGAGGAGTTTTGCTTTCCCGTGGGGGCGCCGAACGTCGAAACACCTAGAGAAGAGAATTCGTATTAGACTACAGGGATGCTTGGAGGCACCAAAACGGCCAGTGTCGCCCTGGGCGAGACCATGCGCATGGCGTTCGATACCCTGCGCGCCCACAAGCTCCGCAGCTTTCTCACATTGCTCGGAGTCATTCTCGCGGTCACCACGCTGGTGGCGGTGATGTCGGTGGTGGAGGGACTGAACCGCTACGTTTCCGACCGCGTGGCCAACCTGGGCGCCAACGTCTTCGTCGTGGACCGCTTCGGCATCATCACCAGCTTCGAGGCCTTTGTGAAGGCGCAACGCCGTCCGCTGCTGCGCTACGAAGACTACGAGGCGCTGGTGGAACGCATGCAACTAGCCCAGCAGGTTGCCGCCACCGACAGCACCACGCTGGACGTTCGTTACGGCAACGACCTGTTTGAGGACGTCCGCATCACCGGCGTGACCTCCAACTACGCTGAAGTCCGCAGCCTCGGCGTGGCCTCCGGACGGTTTTTGACCGATGCAGACGAACGGCACCGCTCGCCGGCCTGCTTCGTTGGTGCCGACGTGGCCCAACGCTTCTTCCCGCACACCGATCCCATCGGCAAATCCCTTCGCATCGGCACGCAGGTGTGCGAGATCGTGGGCGTGGCCACGCCCATCGGCAGCGTCTTCGGTGTCAGTCAAGACAATTTCGTACTGGTCGCGTTCGGCACGTTCGAGAAGACCTGGCACACGCCGAGCAACTCCATCACCATTTTCGTGCAGGCGCAGACCGCCGAGCTGATGGAGGCGGGGCAGGACGAAGCGCGGCTGGTGCTGCGCGCCCGGCGCCACACCCCTTACAACGACCCGGACAATTTCGGTATCATCGCGCCGGCTTCGATTACCGGCCTGTGGCAGCAGCTCACCGGCAACATTTTTGCGCTGGCGGTCTGGCTGACGGCGGTTTTCCTGGTGGTGGGCGGGGTGGTGATTATGAACATCATGCTGGCCAGCGTGACCGAGCGGACGCGCGAGATCGGCCTCCGCAAATCGCTGGGGGCGCGCCGCCGACACATCGTGATGCAGTTTCTGGTGGAGTCGGCCGTCCTGGCGGCGGTGGGTGGGTCGGTGGGCATCGCCCTGGCCTTCGGGATCGAGCAGGCGGTCCGAGCGTTGACGCCGATGCCGATGACCATGCCGGCGCGCGCCATCATCCTCGGCTTCACACTTTCGACCGCCGTAGGACTATTCTTCGGCATCTACCCAGCGGTGCGGGCTTCGCGGCTCGACCCGATCGAAGCCTTGCGCATGGAAGTGTAGCGGAGCCAAAACTGTGGCCCAGGACTATCGCGAAAACCTGATTCTAGCTCTCGACACGCTGCGCGCGCACAAGCTGCGCAGCTTTCTGACCGTCCTGGGCGTGGTGATGGGCGTCGCAGTGCTGATGCTGGTGGCGGCGCTGCTCACCGGTTTCGACCAGAACGTCACCGAGTCCGTCACCGGCTACGGTGTGGATACGGCCTTCATCAGCCGCTTTGATTATTTCTCACCTCGCCTCAACGACAGACGGCCCAAGGAAGAGCGGCTCCGCAAGCCGCTCACGCTGGACGATGGGCAGGCGATCCTGGAATCGTGTCCCGCAGTGAAGAATGCCACGGTGTGGATCGCCCAGTGGGAAGGTGCGCATCAGGTGCGCTATCAGCAGAATGAGGTGACGGGCATCGATTTCCGCGGCGCCTTCTCTTCCTTTCCTTTGGTGTATGCCAACGCAGCCATGAGGAAAGGCCGGTTCTTTACCGAGGCGGAAAACCTGCACCGCGAGAATGTCGTGGTGATCGGCGAAAACGTGGCCGACGCGCTCTTCCCGAACTTGGAGCCGGTCGGCAAGGAGATCAGGGTGGACGGCTCGACGTTTCAGGTCATCGGCGTGATCGAAAAGGCCAAGGGCTTCGGCCCGAACGACGAAGACCGACGCGTCATCATCCCCTACTACAGTTTTCGCAAGATCTATCCCGCCGCCTACGAGCAAAACATCCGCATCCAGGCGCGCCCCGGGGAACTTGAACAGGCTGTGGACCAAGCGCGCGAAGTCCTGCGCCGGCGGCGCAACGTCGCCTACAAGGACCGTGACAATTTCTCCATCCAGACGTCGCAGCAGGCCGTCGAGGAGTTCCACGCCATCATCGGCATGGTGGCGCTGGCCATGGTGGTGCTGAGCTCGATCGGGCTGCTGATCGGCGGGGTGGGGGTGATGAACATCATGCTGGTCAGCGTGACTGAGCGGACGCGCGAGATCGGCATCCGCAAGGCCATCGGCGCGCGCAGCCGCGACGTCACCTGGCAATTCCTCTTCGAGGCCATGACGCTGACCTGCGCCGGCGGCGTCATCGGCATTGCGCTCACCTTTGGCATTGTCCTGCTGGTCCGGCGGGTCACGGAGATGCAGGCCGCGGTGCCGCTTTGGGCCGTGCTGGCCGGCCTGGCGGTCTCCGTGAGTGTTGGACTGATTTTCGGCGTGTGGCCGGCAGTGAAAGCCGCGCGGCTCGATCCGGTCGAAGCCCTCCGCTACGAATAAAGAAGCTGTCTGCAAGCCACCGCGAGGCTTCCCATCTCCTGCGGGATTCCGGTCGGGGCAATTCTTGAGGGATCTTAAGCGCAAGATCGCCTTGCATCTTTGGAACAGGACCACTACCAATAGACATTTTGGACACCGGGGCCCAAACATTTTGCGTTTTCCATGCGAATTTTTCTTGACAAGTTTTGCACACCCCGTATACTGCGCGTTCAGATTCGGGGGACGGTGGTTCGGCCCGCTCGCGTCGTTAAGATCTCGGGATGGGCCTGCCGAGGAACCACGCGGCCATCCCGGGTTTAACCGACACAACGAAGGAGTTTGAACTCCCCCCAGCCCCGACTAGGCCCGCGCCTTGGGCGCGGAGTGGGGTGACCCCGAGCGACCCCGGAGGACGGTGGAATCGCTAGGCGCGGAGTTTCTTCTTTTTTCGTTGTGTTCGGCCCCGCTGGATGATTCCCCTGCATTGAGCAGCGCCTGCCGGAGAATCAGGCGTCGCGACCCACAGGCACACACTTGGGGGTAAAATACAAGGGTTCTCCTCACCCGGGAGAATCTTCCTGCGCGGAGGCGGACGTGGCAGAGACCAGGATGGCTTTGAACGGCAAGACCGAAGTCGCAGCGGAAACTCGGCCGAAGACCGGGCTGGAGTTTTCGCGCTTCTTTACCGATGGCAAAGTCTCTCCGTTTGATGCCGTGGAGTGGGAACAGCGCACCGCGCAAATTAGCAACGAAAAGGGCCAGACGATTTTTCGCCAGGAAAACGTCGAGGTGCCCAAGCCCTGGTCGCAGACAGCCACCAACATCGTGGCTTCGAAGTACTTTCACGGCAAAATTAACACGCCAGAGCGCGAAACATCCGTGCGGCAACTGATCAGCCGCGTGGTGGACACCATCGCCGGCTGGGGCGAAAAGGACGGGTATTTCGCTTCCGCCGCCGCGCGCGACGCCTTCCGCGAGGAGCTCACCCACCTACTGGTCGAGCAAAAGATGAGCTTCAACTCGCCCGTCTGGTTCAACGTCGGCGTGCAGCCCAAGCCGCAGTGCTCAGCCTGCTTCATCAACTCGGTCGAGGACAACATGGAATCCATCATGAACCTGGCCAAGACCGAGGGGTTGCTGTTCAAGTGGGGCTCGGGCACGGGCACGAATTTCTCCACACTGCGCGCCAGCCACGAAACGCTTTCCGGCGGCGGGATCGCCTCCGGCCCCGTGAGCTTCATGCGTGGGTTCGACGCCTTCGCCGGGGTGATCAAGAGCGGCGGCAAGACGCGCCGCGCCGCCAAGATGGTGATCCTGAACGTGGACCACCCGGACGTCGTCGAGTTCATCGACTGCAAGATGAAGGAGGAGCGCAAGGCGGAGGTGCTGATCGAGCAGGGCTACGACCCGGCGATTGACGGCGAGGCGTACACCTCGATCTTCTTCCAGAACGCCAACCACTCCGTGCGCGTCACCGACGAGTTCATGCAGGCGGTGGAGGAAGACCGCGACTGGTGGACGCGCAACGTCACCGACGGCAGCCCGATGAACTGCTGCCGCGCCCGCGACCTGCTGCACCGCATCGCTGAATCGGCCTGGCACTGCGGCGACCCCGGGATGCAGTACGACACGACGGTCAACCGCTGGCACACCTGCAAGAACAGTGCGCGCATTAACGCTTCGAATCCGTGCTCTGAATATATGTTCCTGGACGATACGGCGTGCAACTTGGCCTCGCTCAACCTGCTGAAGTTCCACGGGTCGAACGGCACGTTCGACGTCGAGGCCTTCCGCCACGCGGTAGACGTCACCATCACCGCGCAGGAAATCCTGGTGGATAACGCCAGCTACCCCACCGAGAAGATTGCGCGGAACTCGCATGACTTCCGCCCACTCGGCCTGGGCTATGCCAACCTGGGCGCGTCGCTGATGTCGCTGGCGCTGCCCTACGATTCCGATGCCGGGCGCAACATGTGCGCCGCGGTGACCGCGCTGATGTGCGGCGAGGCCTACGCGCAGTCGGCGCGCGTCGCCGAGCGCCTGGGCCCCTTCCCCGGTTTTGCCGCCAACCGCGAACCGATGCTCGAAGTCATTCGAATGCATCGCGACTCACTCCGGCCCGTCAAGGCGGAGAACGTACAACCCGCGGTGCTGCGCGCCGCGCAGGAGGCCTGGGACACTGCGCTGGCGCAGGGCGAAACGCACGGCTTCAAGAACTCGCAAGTGACCGTGCTGGCTCCCACCGGCACGATCGGCTTCATGATGGATTGCGATACGACCGGCATCGAGCCCGACCTGGCCCTGGTGAAGTACAAGAAACTGGTCGGCGGCGGCGTAATCAAGATCGTCAACAACACCGTGCCGCAGGCCCTGATGCGCCTGGGCTATCCGCCTAAAGAAGTGGCGCAGATCGTGGATTACATCGACCACAACGGCAAGATCGAGGGCGCTCCGGGACTCAGCCTCGAGCATCTGCCCGTGTTCGATTGCTCGCTCACGCCCGCGGGCGGCGGACGGTCCATCCCCTGGCGCGGCCACCTGCGCATGATGGCCGCGGCCCAGCCGTTCCTTTCCGGCGCGATAAGCAAGACAATCAACATGCCGGAAGATTCCACCATCGAAGACATCATGCGGGCTTACATCGAGTCCTGGGAGCTGGGTCTGAAAGCCGTGGCCATCTACCGCGACAACTCCAAGTGCTCGCAGCCTCTTTCGGCCGCGGGCGCAAAGAAGGAGTCTCGCGCCGAGGCGTCAAAGCCCCCGGAGGAGACCCCGGCCGTGCCGGAGCCGGAGCAGCAGGAACTGTTTCTCCGCGCACAGCGCCGCAAGCTGCCGGTCGAGCGGAACTCCATCACGCACAAGTTCAATATCGGCGGCCATGAGGGCTATATCACCGTCGGGATGTACGAAGACGGCACGCCGGGCGAGATCTTCATCAAGATGGCCAAGGAAGGCTCGACGCTCTCCGGCATCATGGATGGCTTCGCGCTGTCGGTCTCGATTGCCCTGCAATACGGCGTGCCGCTCAAGGCGCTGGTGGACAAGTTCATGAATACGCGCTTTGAGCCATCGGGCTACACCGGCCATCCGGCGATCCCCTACGCCAAGTCGGTGCTCGACTACATCGCGCGCTGGCTCGGCGGGCGGTTCATCTCTGCGATGTATCTGACGCAGAACCACATGGCCAACGGTGAGGCGGTTGTGCCGCAGGCCGAGGCTGCGGCGGCCGCTCCGGCCGTGCCGGACGAAGTCCAGCCCTTGACGCCGCCGGCGCGCTCGCGAGCTGCGTTCGATGGCGCGCCCACCTGCTCCGAGTGCGGCATGCTGATGACGCCGAACGGCAACTGCTACAAATGCGAGAACTGCGGCAGCACCTCCGGCTGCAGCTAAACGAATTCAGAGGCCTGGGACACGTCTAGGGGCACGGCATCGCTCGACCCGCCGGCTGCCGGGCTGGGGACAAGTGCCGTGCCCCTAGTTCTTGCGCAGCGTCGTGCCGCCGGGATCCAACCGGCGATGCTATGATGCCCCCGTGCTGAAGACGCGACAACTTGTCCCGGTGCTCACGGCGCGCACGCCCTCGGGACAAACCATCCGCGTGTGGGATTACAAGCAGAAGAAGAACCTCATCATCGCGTTTCTTCACGTGGGCTGCGGGCCGTGCGCGGCGTTTCTCTCGAAGCTGGCTGCGTGCGCCGCGGACTTGGCCGAGCGGGAAGCTGTGGCGATGGCTGTGTTTGCCGAGGGGCCCCCGGCGCTCGAGAACTTGCCCGCGCAGGTAGTGGTTGCCGCGGACATGAGCGGGCGCTCGCAGCGCTCCTATCTGGGAGAGGAAGCCTTCGGCCTGGGCGGGCTGGAACGCGTGGGAGTCTTCGTCGCCGATCGCTACGGCGAACTTTACGCGCAGTGGGTCGCACGCGACGACAACGGCCTGCCAGGTGCGGGCGAGCTGCTCGGTTGGCTGGGGCAGATTCAGGTTGCGTGCGAGGAGTGCGGCATCTCGCACTGGCCTGCGGAGCCGTAATCCGGCGCAGCAGCGGGCGACATTCCAGCAAAAGAAAAAGGGGTCTCGCGTCCTGAGACCCCTTTTGCTACACCCCATCGAGCGCTCGTCCCAACGGGACGGCGCCACCCCGGGAATTCCAGCGAGAGCCTGCATCATTTCTAGCAAGCCCTATGCCAGCCGCACAGTCTTTTGCAGCCGTGCAGCATTCTGTTGTCTCCCTTGCAGTTAGCGGCTTTCTGGATGGTGGAGGCTTTTGCGGGCAGGCGCTTCTCTACGGTTTCTCACACGGGGGAGATGCTGTTTCTATGTGGTTTGGGAGAACTGGTCTGGCTTCAGCGAAGCCGTGGCAAGAAGAAGTCAACCTCGACCGTTGTGGGCATTTCCACGGGTCTGCCCCCGATCTGCGCCGGCGAATAGCGCCACTTGCTCACCGCCTCCAGGGCAGCTTCGGCCAGAATCGGGTGGCCGTCCATGACCTTCACTTCGCGGACCGTGCCCTCCGCGGTGATGGTGGCGCGGAGCCGTACGGTTCCCTCCAGCACTTGTTGCGTCGAGTCGAGCGGATAGGTCGGCGGCACTTTTTCGATGACGTGCGCCATTTGGAAATTTCCCTTGGGGACGCTGAAATGCGGCGCTGACCAGAACGGAGAGGTGCCGATTCCGATCAGTCGGAACGCCCCGTCGAGGTAAACGAACGAGTCCACCCAAGTGGCGGAGCCCTTTCCCGGAACGCCGACGGTGACCCGGTAGGTTTCTACCGGCACGCTGACGCTTGGGACTGGAATGTCCGCGGATGGCTCGGGTCCTTCGCTTCTCGGCCAGCGTTCGAGCAGAACCTCGACATTTGCCTCCTTGGCCCAGCCGTCGAGAACCTGCTTTAAGGCGGACTGGAAGCCGTCGTATTCCTTTAGGTATTCTCGGGAGAGGTGCGGTGCCTCCTCGACCCCGAAAATCCGGGTAATCCAGGCGCCGGGATCGGGCAAGGAAAAGTTCTTTGTCAGGGCGTCAAGCCTGGCGACGTCATTCGCCTGGCGCGCCCGCAGCAAATCCTGGAACTGGCTATTGAGCCCATCGGGTGTGGGGGAAGAAAAGGCCGTAACTGTTTGCCCAGGCAGGCCTTGCGCCGAGGCCCAGGCGGCCCCGACGAGTATCAGGGCACCTACAAGGAGTGCCTTGGCCGTTCCCCAGCCTTGGCCCCGTTGTGTACGCGTCGCCTGCACGGGAACAGCTTGACGCAGAGCGGGTTCTGCGGTCGACGGTACGAAGGGCCAGGAAAAGTACAGGTGTGAGGATGTGACTACACACCGAGAGAAGACTGGATGGCATCGGCGATGGCCTTCGACCAGCGCTCGACATCCTCGGCGCGCTCGGCTTCGACCATCACTCGCGCCAGTGGCTCGGTGCCGGAATAGCGCAGGACGATGCGGCCCGAATTGCCGAGGGCACGCTGCGCTTCGGCGAGCGCGTGGGCCACCTGCGGCAGCGAATCGAGCGGCGGCTTGGCGCGCACCTTGATGTTGAGAATCGTCTGCGGAAAGACCTGGAGGCCCTGGACTAACTCGTCGAGCGGGCCCTGGAGCGAGATGAGCGAGGCCACCTTGACGGCGGTGAGCAGGCCGTCGCCGGCTGGAGAATCGTCGAGGAAGATGATGTGGCCGGACTGCTCGCCGCCGAGGTTCGACCCGCCGCGCAGCATTTCCTCGAGCACGTAGCGGTCGCCCACCGGCACACGACTCAGGCTCAGGCCCTCGGCCGCGAGTGCGCGTTCCAGTCCGAGATTCGCCATGGTTGTGCCCACCACGCGCGTGCCCTTCAGTTGCCCGGTGGATTTCAGATACCGCGCCGCAGCCAGCAGGACGCCGTCGCCGTTGATGAGCTTCCCCGAGGGGCTGACGAGAACCGCACGGTCGGCGTCGCCGTCGAAGGCCACGCCGAATGTGGCGTGGGTCTCGAGCACTTTTTGCTGCAAGCTTCCCGGGTGGAGCGAGCCGCAGTTGGCGTTGATGTTGCGGCCGTCAGGCTGGTTGTGGATGGCCATCACGTCGGCGCCGAGCGAGCGAAACAGCGCCGGGGCGAGCCGGCTCGCCGCGCCGTTGGCGCAATCGAGCGCCAGCTTCATGCCGGCCATCTTTGCTCCTCGGATGACGCGGCTGCGCAGGAAGGCCAGATACTCCTCGTCGAGCGAGGGATCGGCTTCGAGAGAGACCGCCTCGCCGGCAGCGTCGCGGTCTTTGTGCTTGTAGATCTCGCGCTCGAGCCGCTCTTCCACCTTGTCCGGAAACTTGATTCCCGCGCCGGAAAACAGCTTCACGCCGTTATCGTGAAACGGGTTGTGCGAAGCGGAAATCACCACGCCTGCGGAAAAGTGTTTCTGGCGCACCAGGCAAGCTACGCCAGGCGTGCTGATCACACCGGCGAATGCCGGAGCGGCGCCGGCCGCCGCCAGGCCCCCGGCAATCTCCGCGGCGAGGTGCGGGCTCGATTCGCGCGGATCCATGCCCATCAGCACACGCGGGCTCGCTTCAGTCTGGCGCAGGTATTCACCGAGGGCTCGACCAATCCAAAATAGCGTGCGGTCGTCGAGCGGGAACTCGCCGGGGACTCCGCGGATGCCGTCGGTGCCAAAGAGTTCTTTGGGCATAGGGGCTTGCTCGAACCACGCACTCGGAAGAAAAACTTTATCACAGCACGCGCGGGCTCACGGGGAGTTCGGCTGGGCCGTGCGTCGTGGAACTAACAGCACGCGGGCATCCGACGGGGCGATGCTGACGACCGTGGCCCCGTAGGGCACTCTGACCTGATCGGGGGCGAGGTGGATCAGGGTTTCGCCCGCCGGTCGGCCGGAGAGGTCCACGGCGATGCTGAGGTCGGCTGGCGTGAGCCGCCGCAGTAGGCCGGAACGCCCGCGCAAACGCAGATGCGCCTGCGTCGCTACGTCGCCGGCGATCTCCAGGTTCGAGGGGATGTTGCGGAATTCGAGCGGCACCAGGTAGCCGACCTCGGAAAAAGGTTCGCCGGTGTAGGTGGTCCACAGCAGGAAGGAGATGGCCAGCGCGAGGAGCTTCAAGCCCCAGTTGTTCAGCACCCATTCGCGAAGGAAGCGCAGCATGGTTCGCGGTTACCTTCCTTCTGCCCGGATGTGCAGGCCGGGCTGGGCCGGGGCCACTGGCGGGCCCAAGTGCGCAAACAGGGTCGCCAGGCGTTCGGTGAGGTGCTCGGGGGTGAGGTTGAGCTCAATCGCGCCGCCGACGGCTAGGGCGATCGCCGCGGTCTGCTCGGAGACGAGCACAACCACGGCGTCGCTTTCTTCGGTGACGCCCATGGCCGCGCGATGGCGCGTGCCGAGTTGATTGGAGATCGCCGGGTCGAGCGAGAGCGGCAGAAAGCACGTCGCCGCGGCTACGCGGTCACCCTGCACGATGACTGCGCCGTCGTGCAGCGGCGATTCGGGGCGGAAGATAGCCACCAGGAGGTCGTAGCTCAGCTTCGCGTCCAGGGGGATGCCACTTTCAATATAAGTGCGCAGGCCGACTCCGCGCTCCAGCACGACCAGCGAACCGATGCGGTTCTGCGCAAAATAGCTGACCGCCAGCACCAGGTCGTCGAGCACCCCGGTGGAATTGTGCGAGGAGAAACGCCCCCAGGAAAGGTTTCGGCCGACGCGCGCCAGCGCCCGGCGGATTTCCGGCTGAAAGAGCACGATCAGCGCGATGGCGAAGTACGGCAGCAGCGTGGTCAGCAGCCATTCCACCATTTCGAGCTGAAACCTGCGCGCCAGTCGGTAGAACAGGATGAGGAGGCCGATGGCTACCAGCATCTGCATCGCGCGCGTGCCACGCAGGAGTTTCAGCAGGTAGTAGAGAATCACAGCAACGATCAGGATATCCAGCGCGCCGCGCGCATCCGGCTGCGGAATCGTCCAATGTTGGGCGGCCGCTAGCAGCGTCATGCGCCTTACGGTATCTTAGGCCGAGCAGAGAGAGCAAGGGCGCGGGCCAGGGAGACGCGCGGGGTCGCGCCGGACAACGCTTTGGCGGCTTCGAGCGTCGCACTCAGTATAAGCGGCTGCCAGCCCGCCCGATCACCAAGGAAATGAGGGGTCACAACATGGGGACGATGAGAACATTGACGCGAACGCGGCTCGGCAAGTGGGCGGCATCATCCGTTGCGCTGGCGTGCGCGCTCGCTTGGACCACCACGGCCAGCGCGCAGGCGGAAATCCCCGCTGGCACGCGCTTCCTGGCCGAGCTCCACGACCACCTGGATGCCCGAAAAGTCAAGCCGGGGAAGAAGTTCGAGGTGCGCACCGTCGAGGCCATGCAGGCCTCCGACGGCAGTATCATCTCTGCGGGGACGAGGATCCGCGGCCGGGTGAGCTACGTCGAGCACAACAAGATGATCCTGCGGCTCGAGCAGATTGACACGCCCGGCGGCAGGGTGCCCATTGTCGCCACCGTGACCGACGTCCCGGGCGAAAAGGGCGTCAAGGAGAAAGCCGGCGAAGAGGGCGAGATTAAAGCTTCAGGCCACCGCGGCCGGAACGCCGCGATCGGCGCGGTCGTGCTCGGCGGTGTCGGCGCTGCGGTCGGCGCCAAGGAAGCCGGCACGAAGGGCGCGGCCATCGGCGCGGGTGCGGGCGCAGCTAGCGGCGCAGCCATTGGCGCTGCCTCCGGCGGCCGGGACCTCGATCTGCGCGAAGGCATGCGCATCGAGTTCCAGCTCGACCGCCCGCTTGTCTTCCGGGCGCGGCGATAGGTTCAAGCGGCAGGGGCATCGCTCCGGTGCCCCTGCCGTCTTTCAGTACCCACACTCCGTTCAAGAGCATTTTCCTGCGTGATTCCTCAGCCCGCGCGCCCACGCGGGGTATTTCTTTTCGGTAGCGGGCGGCCGTGCAGCCGTGGTTGGCGCTCGAGGGCTGTGGTATGGTGAGCGGAGGCCCGCCCTAGGCTCCGGGAGAAGGCATGCTTTTCCAATGACCACCGAAAGCATCGACGTCACGGCGCGGTCGAATCTGAGTCTGCGAATCATCGCCGGCGGAATTATCATCGGCTTCTGTTACTGGGCCGCCGGTGTGGTGATGACGCTGTTGCTCTCGATCTTGCTGGCGTACCTGCTGGACCCGTTTGTGGAATGGCTCGAGCGCTGGCGCACACCGCGTGCCGTGGGCGCGCTGTTGGTGGTGCTGCTGGCGCTCGCGCTGGTGGTCGGGCTGATCTATTTGGTCTTTGACCGTATGGAGCACTTCCTCTCCGACTGGCCGAAGTACAGCATGGTGCTGAAGCAGGGAGCCGCGGCGGTGGACCAGAACCTCGAGCAGCTCGAATCGCGCGTCTCGGAACTCGCGCCACGCCAGCGCACTCGGACGGCCGTGCTGGTGCAGGAGCCGCCGGTGCACAGCCTGCTACTGCGCGGCATCGGCTCGCTTTACGCCATCGTGTTGACGGTGACCTTCGTGCCGTTTCTGGTTTTATTCATGCTCACGGCCAAGCGCAACATCTGGCACGCCACCCTGGGCTTGTTTCCGCCGACCGAGCGCACGCGGGTGAAAGATACGCTTGACCAATTGACTCGGCTGCTGCGCGGCTATGTGGTCGGCAACCTTTTGGTGGCGGCCATCCTGGTGCTGGTGAGCTGGGTCTTCTTCTGGATGATTGGCCTCGACCATGCCTTCCTGGCCAGCGTGGTCTCCGGGCTGCTCAACATGGTGCCGTACCTGGGCGCGGTGCTGGCCTGGGTGCCGCCGTTTATCGTCGGCGTGAGCAAGTGGCGGCACATCACGCCGTTTGTCGGTGTGGCTGCCGTGCTCAGCATCTTCCACCTGCTCGCCATCAACATGTTGATGCCCGCCTTGGTGGGCCGCCGCGTCCACCTGAATGCTGTGGCGGTGACCATCGCGCTGCTCTTCTGGGGGTCGCTGTGGGGCGTGATCGGGCTGATCCTGGCCATCCCTATTACCGCCACGCTCAAGGTGATCTGCGACAACGTGGAGAGCTTGCGGCCGGTGGGCCGCTGGCTGAGCGCCTAACGGCTGTGCGGGTAGAGCCGCGCCAGCCGCTCGGGCGAGACTCCTAACTCAAACAGGGTGACCAGCAGGACGTTGCGCAGTTGCTGCCGCACCGCGCCGTAACGCAGGAAGCGCCGTGCCGAAGTCACCACCGGCGCCGGCAACACGGCGAAGCGGCCCAGGCGCCGCAGACGGCGCAGAAAATCCACGTCTTCGAGAAATGGCAAAGCGCGGAACCCGCCCATCTGCTCGAACACTTCCCGTCGCACAAAGAACCCCTGATCGCCGAAGTGGAGAAACCGCCCGGGAAAGCGCGTGCACCAGGAATAGAACCGCAGCATGGGAAGTGCGGCGTCGAACTCGAGCTGAAAGCAGCCGCCGGCCACTTGCGGGTCAGCGAGCGCCAGCCGGACCTGCGACTCGAATCCCGGCGGCAACTGCGAATCGGCGTGGAGGAAGAGCAGCACTTCGGTCTGGAGATACGTAGCACCCCGGTTCAGTTGCGCGCCGCGATTGGCCTCGGGGCAAATTTCGGTGGGAAAGAACCGCCGCGCGATCCGCGCCGAGGCATCGCTCGAGCTGCCGTCCACTACGACCACCGGGAGGCCAACGGCCACGCGGCGGAGATTTTCGAGGGCGTCCTCCAGAATGGTCGCCTCGTTATACACCGGCACAATGATGCCGATGGAAAGCGCCGCGGCCCTCGTTGACCATCTTGGGGCTTGTGTGAGGAGTTTTCCCGGCCGTGGCGCTGGTGCTGCGGAAAACGCGTTCATAGAGCCTGAAGAATTCAAGGTCTCACGCTCGAGCCGCAATCAATGTTGGGGCGGCGCGCCCAAGCTGCGCACGTAGTGCGCCAGATGCCAGATATCCTCGTCGGAGTGAATCCTGCCAAAGCCGGGCATCCCGCTCAAGCGAATGCCGTTCTTGATGATCCAGAACAGTTCGGCGTCGGTCCGCTGCTGCACTTCCCGCGAGCCGAGGTCGAGCGTGCGCGGGTACATCCACTGGCCGATGGGCGTAGGCTTGCGGCCTTCGATGCCGTGGCAGGAGGCGCACTCGCCGCGAAAGATCATCCCGCCCACGGCCACGCTCGAGTCGTCGTTCACGGGCCCGGCGGGGACGCCTTTCCGCGCGGCGCGGCTGACGAACCACAGCTTCGCCTGCGTAGCAAGGTAGGTCTCCGCGCGCCCCGGCTCATCGAGCGCGCTCAAGCTGAATTGATAGGCAAAGACGATCAGGCCGGCTCCGGCGAGCACCAGGATCAACAAAAGAATGAGCAAACCTTTGTGCCGCATGTTTTTCGCGCAACGTCAGCCAGGGCTAGAGTTCTGTTTCGGCTGGCCAGCGGGGGATGTGCGGCCACAGGGACCCGCACCGGCCAAAGGTCTTTGGCCAGAGGCCCCTCGTGGCCGCGCATCCGGACCGAAGCCCGGGAAGAATCTTACATCATCGCCCCCGAGTTTCCCTTCCTCTCATGTCGCTGCTCCGCTTGGAGATTTCATAAAGATTTGACTCGTTGGATTAAGAGAAGGATTCCTGCGGCGCCAGGGCTTCCCGCAAATGGAGAACTCAGGACTTTGCGCGAAGTTGGCTGACGACCGCGGCGAAATCATCAGATTCTTGGAACAGGCGAACCGCTGCTACGCCGCCGGCGCCCGCTTCGAGACATGCTCCAGCGTTTTCGAGCGTGATTCCGCCGATCGCGAGCACGGGGATGCGCACGCGGCGGCACACCTCCGCAAGTTTGGGCAAGCCTTGAGGCGGGCTGAAGGCGGCTTTCGACGGTGTGGCGAACATCGGACCGAAGAAGATGTAGTCTGCTCCGTCGCGCTCGGCCTCCACCGCCGCTTCCAGGGAATGGCGCGAAGCGCCGACGCGAAATCCTTCCGGAACGCGTCCCTCGCGAATGGCTGTCCGGCACCAACGCGCCACCTCCGCCACCGGCAACGATGCCTCACCCAGGTGCACGCCCGCACCGCCGGCCGTGAGCGCCACGCCAAGCTGGTCGTTGACCACGATGCGCGTGGCCGAGCCGCGCGCGGCGCGGACAGCCTCGCGCGTCAGTTCGAGCAACGCCCGCGCGGGCAGGTCTTTTTCGCGGAGTTGGATCCAATCCATGCCGGCGGCGATGCCGCCACGCATCACGGCGAGCAGATCGTTGCTGGCGCGGGAACCTGCATTCCGGCTCAGGGCCAGCCGGTCGGTGACGTAGCAGAGGATCGGTTTAGCTTCGTGTGGCAACGGTTGCCGGACGCCGCCGCCGGAGCATCCCGGCGGCCAGGGCGATATCGAGCACGCCCAGCCCAGTGATGGCCCCGCGCACGGAAGGATTCAGCAGGTAAGGGATCAGGGCGGGGTAGCGGTTCAGGAAATAGTTGCGCTCCCAGGCGCCCGACCAGGGGACGAACACCAGCAGCACACCCAGTTCAAAGCACAGCAGGATCAGCAGCACGCGGAGAAAGCGGTTCATCGGTGCACTGGGCTCAGTGAGGCTTCCCCAGCGCGGCGATGCGCTCGGCAACATCGCGGTAGTCGATGTTCATGGCATAGACCTGGGAGAAGCTCTTCAGCGCCGCGGCCTCGTCCCCGGCCACTTGCTGGGCGATGCCTAGGTCGTAGCGTAGGGCCAGGACGGATTCCTGGTCGAGGCCGGGGGTGCGGAGCGCGCGCTCATACCACAGGACGGCGATCCCGGGCTGACCCTTCTCTATGAAACTCAGCGCCAGCAGCGTACAACACTGCATGGCGTAACGAAAGCTCCGTTCCTGGTCCATCGCCTTGGCCACCTTCTGGAACTCCCCGATCGCCTCCTCGAGCAGGCCCATCTCGCGATAGGCGATGCCGAGATTGTAATGCGTCTCCACATCCTCTTCCTCCGCGCCCATCTCGCCCAGCTCGGCGCGGAATTCATCGAACACCTCGCCCAGAGGCCCTGCGCTCTTCTCCGCACTCGCCGGCGGGCGCGCAGAAGCCGCCTCGGGTGCCTGGGGAGCCGCCGGGATGGGCGGCTCGACACCGAGCTCGGACGACAGTTCGGAGAGGAATTGTTCCGAGGACATCGCCACGGCGTCCTGCTTCCCTGCGGGCTGCAATTCCAGTTCGTAGTCGGGCGGCTCTGCGGCGGGTTTCGGGGAGACTGGAGCCGCCGGAGTCTCCGGGAGATTCTTCATGGCCTGCTCGACTTGGCGGGAAAGGGCCGACCATTCCTCGGAAAGATCCACCTCGTAGACCACAGGCTCGCCTGGCGAGGCGGCTTCGATCTCCGCCGCCAGCTTGTTCTCAGCCATGCGCACGGGCGTAGCCTCGATCGTGGGGAGAGGAAACTCAGCCGGCCGCTCCTGCGCAGCTTCTTCGGCGGCGAGTCCCGCGGCGCGCTCGAAGCGCCGGCGCAATTCGGAGAAGCGGTCGGCATTCTTCGCGTCGCTGTGCTCGAGGTAAATCTGTTCGAGCTGGGCGGCGAGTTGCGCGGTGCGTCGGTCGTTCCCGGCGCCGAGCGAAAGGTCGAGCAGTTTTTCCAGCGCGGCCGTGTGGCGCGGGGCGCGCTGGAGCACGGTTTCGAGCAGGTCCACACCCTTCTGCGTCAGGCCGTAGCTGGAGAAGAGGTCTACGTCGATCAGTGCCTGGTTGACGAAGCGCTTCGCATCCTCATCGAGCGCCGGCTCGACCACGGCCGGCACCGGCCTGGCCTCGACGATCACTTCGCTCGAGGGGCCGCTTGCACCGCCTGCTCGCGTCCGGTCAGCTTCCGGAACCGGCTCGAGCCCTAGTCGGCCGCGCACTTGGTTCAGACGCCTGCGGATGGGTTCGTCTTCGGGATCGCGGCTGAGCAACTGCTCGTAAACCTGCTTCGCGCGCTCGAGCTGCCCGGCCGCGACGGCCGCCTCCGCGAGCCGCGCGAGCGCTCCGGGCAGGCGGAATGAATCGCTCGTTTGGCCGTGGAGTTCCACCAACCATTCGAGCGGCTCCAAGCGCCCCGGTAGGCGCTCGGCGGCGCTGGTGAGCGTCTGCACGAGCCGTTCGTGGTCGCCGGCCTCGACCATGGCCCCGCGGATCTGCTGCAGCAGATCGAGTGCGCGGTCGAGTTCGCCTGCGGCCATCAAGGCCGCGCCCACCTGGTAGGCCAGGTCATACTTCCGGGAGCGCTCGAAGACCTGGCGCGCCAGCGTTGCGGCGCGCTCCGAGGCCCCGCTTTGCAGGTACTGCTCGGTGAGCAGCGTGGCCGCCTCGGAGCCGGAGTCTAGGTCGGGGAGGCCTTCGAGCAATGCGACGGCGTCCGCTCCCTTGCCCCTGGCGGCGAGCGTGCGGGCCTTGAGTGCCAGCGCGCCAGCATGGGTGGGATCGATCTTCAGGGCGCGCTCGGCGAACTTTTCGGCCTCGGCGGACTCGTTTCGTTTCAGCAGGCGCTGACCCGCGCGGAGGTAAGCCTCCGCCGCTTCCTTCTCCTGCCCGATGGCCTGGTAGAGCTCGGCCAGCCGCGTTTGCACGCGCAAGTTGTCCGGCTCGGCCTCGAGCAGGGTGCGCAGCAGCGCCACCGCCTGCTGGTGGCGGCTCGCCTTGATGTGCACCTCGGCCAGGTGCAGGTAGAGCGGGCGGGCCTCGCTCATCACGCCCTGCTGCACGTAGAGTTCTGCCAGTCGTTCGAGCGGCTTGATTTCTTCGGGCGCCAGCTTGGCGATCTTCTTGTAGATGGCGATGGCCTTGCTGACAAAGCCGTCGTTCAGGAAGAGTTGCGCGAGGCGTTCGAAATATTCGAGCGCCTGGAAAGTCTCGCCCTGGCGCACGTAGAGGTCGCCGATGGTCATCAGCGTGATCTGGTCCTTGGTGTCGTGGCGCAGGATGTTCTGGTATTCGAGGATGGCCTGAGAGATTCTTCCCTGGTTGAGATATTTCTGTGCGGCTTCGAGGTGTTTGGTTTTGTTGTAGGCCATCGGTGGTGCCCTGCCTGTTTTTCCTCACGGGGAAAAAGCCCAGCCGCAACGGCGATGCGCTCGACAGGTTGCCCGGTCGTGCCCGCCGCGCCGCAGTTCAGGCAGTGAACTGCTCCTGCGGAGGCCGGCAAATGGCAGGCCAAGCTTAAGCTTTGTTACGCTAGCACGCGGCCGGAATCCAAGTCAACGCAACGCCAAATGCGTGCGAACAGCCAGTAATCATGCGTTCTGCGGGCTGGGGAAAGGAGGGCGCCTGGCCGCTCCCCGGAGAGCTAGTCCTCTCGCGCGGGGGTCAGAGAGGCGTCGAGCGGCAGCGTCTCTTGCGTAGCGCCCGCAGCCCAGCAAAGGGCCTCGCGCACCGGGGCGAACGAGAACCGGTGCAGCGGCGTCGGCCCATACCGATGCAGCGCGGCCATGTGGTCTGCGGTCGAGTAACCCTTGTTGTGCGCGAGGCCGTATTGCGGGTAGACCTGGTCCCACAGCTCCATCAAGCGGTCGCGCGCGACCTTGGCAAGAATGGATGCCGCGGCAATGGAGACCGAACGCATATCGCCCTTGATCAGGGGCTTCTGCTCGATGGGCGAATCGAGCCGCAACGCGTCAATCAGCAGGTAGTCCGGGGGGACTTTCAACAACGCGAGCGCCGTCTGCATGGCCTGGCGGCTAGCCTGGTAGATGTTCCAGGCGTCAATGCGCTGCGCATTTACTTCGGCGACGCTCCAGGCCATGGCGTGTTCGCGGATGCGCCTGGCGAGGACGGCGCGGCGCTCGGAGGTCAACTTTTTCGAATCGTCCAGGCCGACGATACGCCGCTGCGGGTTCAGGATGACTGCGGCGGCGACCACCGGCCCGAACAGCGCGCCGCGTCCCGCTTCGTCGAGGCCGGCAATGCGGAGCCAGCCGCGCTGGCGCGCCTCGCGTTCGTAGCGGGAAGAGCAGAGCCGCCGCATCGAGGCGCGATTCTAGCACAGGGGAATTGGAGAAGAGACAGCAAGGACGGAGACGCTCAATGCAGATCGTGGCCGAATTATTCGGCAGGTGGGGTGGCTGGCAGCACGACCCGCTCGGCGCGCTTGATGCGTGCCGCTTTGCCCTTGCGTCCACGCAGGTAATATAGTTTGGCGCGGCGCACGCTTCCCTGGTTGACTACCTCGATCGAGCTGATCACCGGCGAATGCACCGGGAAAATGCGCTCGACGCCGATGCCGAAGCTCACGCGCCGTACGGTGAAGGTAGCGCCTGTCAGGCGGCCGCGCTTGGAGATCACTACGCCCTCAAACGGCTGGATGCGTTCTTTTTCACCCTCCGCTTCCTTGAGCCGCACGTGGATCCGCACGGTGTCGCCGGGGCGGAAAGCCGGAATGTCTTTCCGCAGTTGCGCCTCCTGAAGTTTTTCGATTACTCGGTTCATGGCTGAAATCCCTGGCAGACCCGCTCAGGTGGGGCCAGCGCAGCAAAGGCAACCAGCAACTATAGCGGATTCCCGCGTTTTTGCCTAGAAGCTATTGCACAACGGCACTGTCCAGCATTTCTGTTGAAAACCTGGTCGAGCTCCCCCTGGAACTTCTCCACCATCTGCGGTGCGGCCCACCGCCAGCGGGCACAGAATCGCCGCGCCCAGTCGCGGGCCTGCCGCTCGTTCTCCGCCTCCCAGATCCACCAAAACTCCCGCCGAAACTTCCGCCGTTGGAACCAGGCGAACTGCGGCGTCAGCGCTTCCAGATTCCGGAACCAATGCGCCAGGCAGAGCTGATGCCGCGCCGCTGGATACACCATCGCGGCCGCGCTCGTGATCGCTTCGGCTCCGTCGCTCACGATCAAGTCCACCGACTCGAGTCCTCGCTGCCAGAGCCGCGTCAGCAGCTCTTGGTAATCTTCGGTCGTTTCCCCCAACGCTCCTCGCCAGTCCAGCACGTCGAATCCGCCGCCCTCGCGTACGCCCACCGCGACCAACAGGACCCCCTGGCGACCCGGGCGCGAAATCCGCCGGCGATACCGCAGATAAATCCCGTCCACCACCACGGCTCGATAACGTCCCCGCGGAATCGGCTCGCTTCTCCTCTGTTGCACCTGCTGCTGTGCTTGCTCGAGCACCGCGCCGATCGTCGCCGGCGACAGGCGGCCGCCCAGAAAGCGCTGCACCC
>Ga0207646_10000520_pt1 | contig 51319 bp, 45 predicted proteins | sample KBSK5502metaG_FD_184343 | JGI IMG/M metagenome (GOLD analysis project Ga0207646, IMG submission 184343) | Corn, switchgrass and miscanthus rhizosphere microbial communities from Kellogg Biological Station, Michigan, USA - KBS K5-50-2 metaG... | ecosystem: Host-associated > Plants > Roots >...
GATCGTCACCATGCCCCGCTTCGACCTCGAACTCTTCCTCCGACTCTTGCAGGACTACAAGGTCACGCGCGCCAACGTCGTCCCACCGATCGTCCTGGCGCTGGCCAAGCACCCGCTGGTGGCGAAGTACGATCTGCATTCGTTGTTGTCGATCAACTCGGGGGCGGCGCCGCTCGACGCCAGTGTCGAGCAGGCTTGCGGCGACCGGCTCCACTGCTTCGTGGCCCAGGGATACGGGCTCACCGAGACGAGCCCGGTGGTATCGACCACGCCGATCGATCCCGCCAGGCGCCGCGGCGGCTCGGCCGGTCTGCTCATTCCCAACACGGAATGCAAGGTGATGGATCCCGCGAGCGGAGCCGAGCTGGGACCGGGAGAGCTCGGAGAAGTGTGGATCCGCGGACCGCAAGTGATGACGGGGTATCTCAACAACCCGGAGGCGACCGCGGCCATGCTCGATGCGGACGGCTGGCTTCATTCCGGCGACATCGGATCGGTAGACACGGATGGGTACTTGCGAGTCGTGGACCGTCTCAAGGAGCTGATCAAATACAAGGGATACCAGGTCGCGCCCGCCGAGCTCGAGGGCCTGCTGCTCACCCACCCGGCGGTCGCCGATGCCGCGGTGATCCCCTGCCCCGATGCCGAGTCGGGCGAGGTCCCGAAAGCGCTGGTCGTGCTCAAGGGCGTAGTGACGCCCGACGAGCTGATGGCATTCGTCAACCAGCAGGTGGCCCCGTACAAGAAGATCCGACAGCTGGAGGTCGTGAGTCAGATCCCGAAGAGCGCGTCGGGGAAGATCCTGCGCCGGGTCCTGGTGGAACAGGAGCGGGCCCGGACCGCGACATGACCTCGGCCGGCACCGACTTTCGCCCCGGCGAGCGGTTCGCCGAGATGGATTCGTGGCAACAGCCGGCCCCGGGGGAGCCGGGCATCTGGAACGCACTCGGCTGGCGGCGGGCGGAGCTCGAAGCCGGACGCGCCGTCCTCGAATGGGAGCCGAGCACTGATCAGGCGTTTCCGGCCGGCGACGGCTGGATCGTCCACGGCGGCATGGTGACCGCGATCCTCGATAGCGCCATGGGCAGCGCCACCTGGAGCCTGCTCGACCACGACGAGGTCTACCTCACCGCCGACCTGCGGACGGAGTTCTACCGGCCGACCCGCCTCGGGCGCATCCGCGCGACCGGTTGGGTGGTGCGCAAGACACGGCGGGTAACCTTCGCCGCCTCGGAGCTCCATGCCGAGGACGGCGCGCTGCTGGCCAGCTGCCGCGCCACGAATATCACGATCGATCTGCGAGCGGAGCCCCACCGTGCGCGGCGCGGTCCGGCCAAGCCGGTCGCCGACTGAGCGATGCCGGAACTATCTTTTCCGATTGGGCCGGCGACGCAGGCCGAGATCTACGTCGGAAGCGCGGACGCACTCCCCTTCGACCCCGATGAGTGGGAAACTCGCGCTCGAGCGGCCCTCGAGCCCGGTCCCTTCGATTACATCGCGGGCGGCGCTGGCGCTGAATCGACGATGCAGGCGAACCGTGACGCGTTCGCGCGATGGCGTTTGCGTCCCGCGATGCTCGCCGGCAACCAGCAGCGGGATCTCCACGTCAGCGTGCTGGGAACATCGTCGCCAACGCCGTTCTTTCTGGCTCCGATTGGCGTGCTTTCCGCCGCGCATCCCAACGGCGACCTCGCGGTCGCCGGAGCCGCCGCGGCCGCGGGTGTTCCGTGGGTGGTGAGCACCGCCACTTCGGCTTCGATGGAGGCGATCGGCGACGCGATGGGCGACGCGCCGCGCTGGTATCAGCTCTACTGGGTCAGCGACCGCGAGGTAGTGGCCAGCCTGGTGCAACGAGCGGAGGCCGCCGGCTATGCGGCGATCGTGCTGACGCTGGACACGCTGCAATTGGGCTGGCGTGTTCGCGATCTCAAAAACCAGTACCTGCCATTCATCCTCGGCGAGGGGATCGGCCAGTTCGCCAGCGACCCCGTCTTCCGCTCGCGACTTTCGGTCTCGCCTGAAGACGATCCGCGCGGCGCTGGGGCGGCCATGGTCGGGATGTTCTCCAATCTCGGCCTGCGCTGGGACGACCTCAAATGGCTGCGCGAGCTGAGCCGTCTGCCGCTGTTGGCCAAGGGCGTCCTGCGAGCCGACGACGCGCGGCGCGTGCTCGACGCCGGCTTTCAGGGCGTCATCGTTTCCAATCACGGTGGCCGCCAGGTGGATGGAGCGGTCGCCGCGCTTGATGCTCTGGTGGAGGTGCGGGATGCGCTCGGCAATAACGCGGTGATATTGATGGACAGCGGCATCCGCCGCGGCGCCGACGTCATCAAGGCGCTTGCGCTGGGCGCGGACGCCGTGCTGTTGGGACGGCCCTACGTCTACGGGCTCGCTGTCGCGGGGCAGGCCGGCGTCGAACGCGTGATCCGAAACTTGACGGCCGAGATCGATCTGACGCTCGCGCTGATCGGTGGCGGTGACATCAAAACCCTGGACCGGTCATGGATCAGCCCGCGACCCTGAGCCCCGACCTGATCGGAGCCGAGTCGGAGGTCGTCCTCTTCGAGGTGGAGCGAGGCGCCATCCGAAAATTCGCCGAGGCGGTGCAGGACCAAACGCCGGAATGCCTTCGAGGTGAGGTGGCGCCGCCCACCTTCCCGACCACGTTTCGGATGACGATCCCCGGACTCACCTACGACCTGGCTCGAGTGCTGCACGGCGCCCAGGAGTACCGCTATGAACGGCCGCTGCGGGCAGGCGACCGCGTGCACTGCCGGGTCCGAGTGGCCGACGTCTATCAGCGAAAGGGCCGCCTGGGCGAGATGACCTTTCTGATCCTGGTGATGGAAGGGCGGGACGAGGCGGGGACCTCGGTCTTCAGCGGAACGACCACCGCGATTCTGCGATGACCGGTCCGGTGCTCGCTGCGCGATCGGACCAGGAGCTCGACCGCGGGAGCGTCTTACCGGATCTGCGCAAGGCCCCCATTACCAAGGTGCAGCTCGTCAAGTATGCCGGTGCCTCCGGCGACTACAACCTGATCCACACGGACGACGAGACGGCGCGCAGCGTCGGCCTCGAGGGCGTCATTGCCCACGGCATGCTGAGCATGGCGTTCCTGGGCGAGTATCTCTGCTGGCTGGCCGGGCCCGAGTCGATTCGCCGGCTCTCGGTGCGCTTTAACGAAATGGTCCGGCCCGGGGACACCCTCACTTGTCGTGGGCGCGTGAAAGAGCAGACGGCGGACAACGCCGGCAGGCAATTGGTGCTCGAGGTATGGGCGGAGAATCAGCGAGCCGAACGGGTGACCGTTGGCGAAGCGGAGGTTCAAATCAAATGAGCGGACGATTCGAGGGTCGCAGCGCGCTGGTAACCGGTGGCGGACGCGGGATTGGGGCAGCCACGGCCATGCGGTTCGCCGCTGAGGGCGCGAGGGTCGTGATCACCGACCTCGATGTCGAACCGGCGGAGGCGGTGGCGGCGCGGGTCCGAAGCGAGGGCGGAACGGCGTTGGCGGTCGCCACCGACGTGACGGAGCGGCTCGCGGTCGAGGCGCTTGTGAATCGCGCCGTGAAGGATTACGGAGGGCTGGACATCCTCGTCACCTGCGCCGGCATCCTCCGCGACAACTTGATTCACAAAATGACGGACACCGACTGGGACCTCGTCATCGACACCCATCTGAAAGGAACATTCCTCTGTGCGCAGGCGGCGCAGCGGGTGATGGTGCCGGCGCGCCGAGGCAAGATGGTGTTCCTGTCATCCAATTCGGCGCTGGGCAACCGTGGGCAGGTCAATTATTCGGCGGCGAAGGCGGGCATCCAGGGAATCGCGAGGACGCTGGCGATCGAGTTAGGCCCGTTCAACATCAATGTCAACGCGGTCGCGCCCGGGTTCATCGAGACGCGGATGACCCAGGCGGTCGCGCAACGCACCGGAATCGACTACGAGGATTTGAAAAAGGCGGCTGCCGAGCGCACGCCGCTACGCCGGATCGGCCAGCCCGAGGACATCGCCGGACTGATCACCTTTTTGTGTAGCGACGACGCGAGCTTCGTGACTGGGCAGACGATCTACGCCACCGGCGGACCGACCGTATGAAGGCGTGGTCATGAGCATCGCGGCCGGCCATGTCGAGGTGGCGACCCGACAGGGTCAGGTTCGGGGCCTGGTCACGGAGGGCGTGGCGGCCTTCAAAGGAATCCCCTACGCCGCGCCACCGTTCGGACCGAATCGGTTCCAACCCCCGCGACCTCCGCAGTCGTGGGACGGCGTGCGCGACGCCCTCGCTTACGGCGCAGTCGCGCCGCAACCGCCTTACGTACCGCCTTTTAACCAGCTCCTTGGTGATCAAGGCCGTGCGGGGGAGGACTGCCTCAACCTCAACATTTGGACGCCAGACCCGAGCCGTGATCGTCTCCCCGTCATGGTGTGGCTTCCCGGAGGCGCATTCATGCGGGGGTCGGGCGCGCTCGCAACCTATGACGGCGGCCGGTTCGCTCGAGACGGCGTCGTCTGCGTCACGATCAACTACCGGCTTGGGGCGGACGGTTTTCTTTACCTGGGTGACGGGGTCGCGAACCGAGGGCTGCTCGACCAGATTGCCGCGTTGGAGTGGGTGCAGGAGAACATCCAGGCCTTTGGCGGGGATCCGGCGAAGGTCACGATCTTTGGCGAGTCGGCGGGTGCGTTCAGCGTCGCCACCTTGCTCTCGATGCGTCGCGCCAAAGGTCTCTTCCGGCGAGCGATCGCGCAAAGTGGGGCCGCCCATCACACGAGCTCGGTGGCAACTGCCGAGATGATCGGTCGCAACCTGGCCGACAAGCTGGGGGTGGCGCCGACGATGACGTCGATCGGGGCCGTTCCACTCGAGCGACTCGTGGCGGCGCAGGCCGAGCTAGCCGTGGAGCTCGCGCTTCGGCCGGACCCGGCGCGCTGGGGAGAGGTGGCAGCCAACGCAATGATGTTCGAGCCAGTCGTCGACGGCGAGGTGGTGCCGGCGAGGCCAATCGAGCGGATCGTCGCCGGCGCAGGTGCTGGCGTCGATCTCATGGTTGGCACGACCACGGAAGAGTGGCGCTTTTTCCTCGTGCCCGGCGGCGCCATCGAAGGCGTCACCGATGAACGCCTGATGACGACAGCCCGGGTCATGGGCCTCGATGTCGAGCACGCGTTGCCGGTCTACCGAATATCCCGACCGCAAGCAACACCCGGCGACCTGCTCAGTGCGCTGATCACCGACTGGTTCTTCCGCATCCCCGCGATCCGGTTCGCCGAGGCGCACGCGAGCAACGGCGGATCGCCTTATGCGTATGAGTTCGCCTGGCGCTCACCACTCTTTAACGGTCGGTTGGGAGCGGCTCACGCTGTGGAGATCGGATTCGTCTTCGACAATCTCGGACGCGATGGCGCGATGACCCTGGCCGGCGACGCGCCGCCGCAGGCGCTGGCGGATGCGATGCACCGCGCCTGGATCGCGTTCGCTACCATTGGGGCGCCCGGATGGTCGTCCTATGACGCACGCGAGCGAACGGTGATGCGCTTCGCCGCGGCGGGTGGAACCGTCGTGATCGACCCGGCGGCCAACGAGCGCCAGCTCTGGGACGGCATTCGCTGAGACGCTAGGGGATCGTTACTCCCTGCAGGATTACCGGGTTGTGAAGGGTGTAGTCCAGCTCGTCTGACTGAGCCACTCCGACCGGCGTGATCACGTCCATCGCCTTCGGCACCGTGTTTGGATCGACCGTGCAGTGCGGATCGGTGCTTGCGGTTGCGCAGACCCCGAAGTTAAACGGCTGCGGTGTCGATGCGAAGCTACGCGCTTGGTCTGGGCTGAAACCGTCCTGGCCCGTGAGGACGACCGTGAACCCCCAGCCGGAAGCCGGGGTCCCACCCAGGCTCGAGGTCGGAACGCTGAAGGTGATGAAACGCGAGATGGCGTTGGCGCTGATCGACACGGTGCCCATCGTGGTTACGTTGGTGGCGTCGACGTAGCGCTGGCCGAACCCCTGGACTTCGATTAGCCGGCTCCAGGCCGCGCCCGACGCGATTGCATAGTTGCGTTGCGGGAACGACGCCGCCGTCGAGGTGTTCGTCGCTGCCGGATCGTGCACGTAGACATCGACAAGCTGCGCACCGAGCGGGCTCCCGAAGGTGGGCGAGAGATCGCGCACCTTGAGCTTGAAGGTCGTGGTCGCGCCATCAGGACTTTCGATGACGCGGAACTCCTGGATATCGAATGCGCCAGCATGGAAGTTGTCTGACGTTGGATAGGCATAATTTCCGGGGCCGTTGTCATCAAAGCTCGGGTCGGTGACGTCGAGAAGCAGGGCGCCGGGGGTGAAATCGTAGACCACGCTGACCTGGGCATGCGCCGTAGCGCCCGTTGCGCTGGTCGCAACCACGTTGAGGACTGTTGTCCCACCGCTGACCTGCACCTGGACACTGAAGCTGCCGTCCGCCTGCGCCGTCGTGCTGGCGGTCGTGGTCTGACTGTTCAAGTCGGTGTTGGTGGCAGCAACGTTGATGGTGTTGCCGGCAACCGAGGTGCCGGCGACCGTCACGGTCGCGGTCGCCGTGGTTCCGGAGACCGCTGAGTTGTTCGCGGGGGCGGTCACGGTCAGCGAGGTCTGACCCTGCTGGTGAGCGACGTATCGATTGACGGTGTCGGCGGGTTGCTCGAGGATCCTGCCGGCCGCGAGGTCGCGCATCAGGCGGACGTACTGCGCGGCCGACCAGGTTAGAGGCGATGCCGAGCCGGCGGCGCTGCCGTTGCGGAATCCGATCGACGCGGCCGTCGGGTCCGAGCCGAAGGTCGATGCGGCCAGGTCGGGACCTTCCCAGACCTGCTCCGGGATGAGGCCGACGCCCGATGCGCCACCGTTCATCGCCTGCAGGCGGATGAGGGCTGTTACCTCGGCACCGGTGGCGATCTCGTACTCGCCGCGCTCGCCCGCGAGCGCGGGCCACAGGTGCCCGGTTCCCTGGCCGGTCGGCGCCCATGGCCGTCCGTCGCTGGCGCGATCGCCGTAGCCGTCGCCGTTGTATCGGTGGAAGCCGGCGCCAGTCGAGGTATCGGCCTTGATGGTCGCATCGACCACCGGCAGCGACTTCGCGATCACGGGATCCGAGGCCGGCGTCAGGCCAAGCCGCACCATCTCGAGGAATCCCTGGTCGATCACGGAGCGCTGGTCGAGTGTCGGGCCGCCGTTGCCGACGTTGTACGAGATCGCCGCGTTCGGATCGCCGGTCTTGGACAAACGGATGTAATACGGATGGGCAGCGAGCGGCCCGTTGCTCGTAACCGCCCACCCGGGAAGGCTCCGCTGCCAGTCGTCAGCGACGCCGAGCGCGATGCGCGCGGTCTGCGTGTCGCCGTTGGCGTCGGCGAGACCCGCGCCCGCGATAAGTCCCGCGACTTCCGCCGCAATCGTGGATGGAGAGAATCCGCTCTGTTCCTCCCAGCGCTCCACACCGAAGGCTGGACCGTGCGCGATCACGAAGTCGATCGCGGGACGGATGTGATTCTCGTAGAGCGCGGCATCCGTGATGCCGAGCTGGCTGGCCATGATGAGCGGGTAGGCGGCTTCATCGAGCTGGCTCCCGAATGAGTCGGGCGCAACCTTGCCATTGAGCAGGCTGTTGCGAGGCATCGATCCGTCGGGCAGCTGTTGCCGATTCAACAGGAAGCTGAGGGCGTCGTGCGCCGTCTGCAGGTCGCCGTCCACCATCAGGCTGGTCCAGGCTTCGTAGAGGTCGCGGGCGAAGACCTCGCGATAAGAGCCGAAGAAAAGATTGTTGGGATCGCCGGCAGAGATTGCCTGGCCCCAGGGTGAGGCAAGGCTGGCGACGATCGCGCCACGGAAGGTCTTGTCCTCACTGGCTTTGACCACGTTGGCGCTCATGTAGTACTCGTCCACCAGCTGTCGCCATTGCGGCCGCGTCGTCCCGGCGAAACTCTCGGGAGGGGCGGTCAGCGCCGCGTCGTAGGCGCGCCACTCGGCGCTGAAGGCCTTGCGAAGCTGGCCCAACGGTGCGCCGAGTGTGCCCTCAGCGGCCGTAACCGCGTCCCCTTGCGTCGTGCCAAAGCCCAGGGCGAGCGAGAAATCGCCGCCACCCGATAAGTCGACCTGGGTCGTCTGCACAAGGTTGCCGCTGCTGGCCGAATCGTAGGTCACACCGAGGGCGTGGGTGGCATCGAGCTGCACCTGGCCGTCACTGCCGGCGCCGGCGAACCCGTTGCTAACCTGCGTGAACGCGGTCGATGCATCGAGCGCGCTGTAAACCGGAACGGCGTAGGTACGGTTGAACGCCTGGCTCGTGGTGCGCGTGTCGAACGCGACCGCCACGTTGTGTCCGGTCGAGGTGTCGATGACGCCCGAATCACCGCCCCCATTGCCCGATCCTCCACCGCCGTTGCCATTGATGCTCGGGTCGTAGCGAACGTACAGGTGGTAGTCGAGGAGCGTCCCGCTCAGCGGAACGAAGCTGCTGTGCATCAGCACGGTATTACGCGAAGGATCGGTCAGGTAGTCGGTCGTGATCTGGTAGCGGCGGCTCTTCGCGGTGCTGGTGACGCGACAAACGAGCGATCGCGAATCAGGGGCGGTGACCGTGTAGGTCATGTCGCGAGCCTGGAGGTCAGTGAAGGTCTGGCCATCCGTGACGATGAACTGCAAAGTCTCGACGTTGGTGTTGTCGGCCGTCGGGTAGTAGACGTCGCTGAGCACGCCGTTGGCGACCGTGAACCAGACCTTGGAGCTGGTGTTACGCGCGGTACCGAGGCAGTCTTTCCGCGCCAGGTCGAAGTGCGACAGGGTGCCCGGTCCATCCGATGCCGCATGCGACGCCCAGCCGCCGATTGGCGATAGTCCGGCCGGCGGCAATGCCACCGCCAGCACAACCGCGAGGCTGGCAATTCGAAGTCGTCGTCCGCCCAGTGAAATCACGGCACATTCCCTCCCAACGCTGCCGGAACCCGCCTACACTAGCAGGCTTGCGCCGCGCTGTCCCTTTTGGGCTACGTCGCGAGCCAATCGCCGCGCGACATTGCGCCACCAGATAACGAAGAGCGCCCGGTTTCGTTGTATGTTTGGTGAATCCCTTCCGGCCGACCCTGCTGCTGGCCGTTCTCCTAGTCGCCGCGTGCTCGCCGCAGGCCGTACATCCCTCTCCAACCGCCTCCAAGCCGTCCCCGTCGCCATTCGTCGCGGACACCCCCACCCCGACGCCCACCGCGACGCCGAGCCACGCACAGCCCCTGACATTGACGGCGATCCAGCGCCTGACCCCGAGCGTCGGATACATCGCCGCCTGGATTGGAACGGGCCCTGGCCTGGCCAAGACTGCCGACGGTGGAGCGACGTGGCAGCGCCTTTCGATCCCAGCGAGCTTTCTCACGGCACTGCGCTTCATCGATGAGCGCGTCGGATGGGCAGCCGGTTTTGTCAATCGGGATGTGGCGCAGACCCCGTGCTGGCAGGCCGGTCCCGCCTCAGTCCAGCCGTGCAAGAGCGTCGTTTTGCGAACCGAAGATGGTGGAAACACATGGCAGACCGTCCTCGCCATTGCAACCGAGGGGGTGCCGGGCGACATCCAGCAGATCCAGGCGGTAGACGGGCAGCGCGCCTGGGCCCTGACCTCCGACCCGTCGCCCTGCCAATTCGCCTGCCTCTCGTATCTGCAGCGGACGACCGACGGCGGCCGAACCTGGACAACGCTGCTCCACGATCAGATCGGGGCGATTCGCTTCGCCAGCGCGACCCGCGGATGGGCCGCGGTGGATAACACGCCGATCTCGGGTACGACCGAGGTGAGAGAGACAAGCGATGGGGGCACGAGCTGGGTCACTGTATTCCACACGAGCACCGGCGCGGCCTACGGCCTGGATGCCGCCACGATCAACACCGCGTGGCTGTTGACGCGCGACGGTGCGTACTGCAGCTCCAGCACCTGCACACGATATGCCCTCTTCCGTACCGACAATGGTGGTCGCGACTGGTCGAGCCTGGGCAACCCAAAGGATTTCGCGACTTGTTCGGGCGGTCATCTCGCCGGCCCACTCTTCGCCAGCTCGGGACGCGGTTGGCTAGGACTGAACCTCGGCGCCGGAGGCGCGAACATCGGCCCCGGCGGAATCATGAAGTCCGAAGATGGCGGCCGCACCTGGCGTTGTACGACGACGCCTCCGAACACCGGCCTCATCAGCGCGGCGGACCCGTTCCGCGTGTGGGCAGACGGCGAAGACCGATCCAACTTTTCAACCGCGCTCTACACCACGGAAGATGCCGGGGTAACCTGGCATCGCCTCAACCTGAGCTCGGTTCAGTCGCCTTAAGACGGCTCCTGCCAAAGCCACTGCCGATTTGACATGCGACGCCCCCATGTGCAACTGTCTAGTTGCACATGAATGACGCCGTGTTCGTTGCGCTGGCGGATCCAACCCGCCGACGCCTGCTCGAGCGCCTGGCGACGGGCCCCAGGTCCGCGACCGGGCTCGCGGCCCGGTTCCCACTAACGCGCCAGGCCGTAGTGAAACATCTTGGCGCTCTTGCGGACGCGGGGATAGTCGCCAAGCAGCGCCATGGACGCGAGGTCCGCTACCAGCTCGAAACCGCGCCACTCGCTGGGGCAAGCGATTGGCTAACAACACTTTCGGCACGTTGGGAGCAGCGCCTGCTGCAGCTCAAGCGCTTTGTCGAGGAGCAAGAGTGAGCGAACAAGCGCCCGAGATCCGTCACAGCGTATTCATCCGCGCGCCGCGCGCGAAGGTGTGGGCAGCGTTGACGACCGCCCAGGCGATGGATGCCTGGTGGGGGACGCGCGGCAGCGAGATCGACCTCCGACCGGGCGGAAAGCTCACGCTCCGCTGGCGAGGCTGGGGACCCGAACGGGACATGAACGCCGATCGGGAATGCGACGTGGTCGAGGTGCTTCCACCCAAGCGGTTTGTCTTTCGGTGGGGCGAGACGGCTGACATGATGACCACGGTCGAATTCGAGCTCGAGGAGCGCGCAGATGGCACGCTGTTGCGCCTTCGGGAGCATGGTTTCGCGCCCACCGCGAAGGGTCGCGAGTCCTTCGCAGGGAATTCGCTCGGCTGGGGCGAAGTGTCGACACTTCTCAAGTTCTATATCGAGCACGGCGTCCGCTATTAGAAGACGGGTCCAATTGCTGGCCACCAAAAGGAGTTAGACATATGTCAACCGAAGTCAAGAAATCGCTGCACGAGGTGCGCTTCCCTGGCGAGTCGGTCGACTACCGCCAGGCGCGCGACGAACTGCTCCAATCAGAGATCGACCTGCGCCGGCAGATCGAGGCGGTAGCCGCGCAGCGCCGGAGACTGCCGTTCGGGGGCGTAGTGCCCCAGGACTACACCTTCGAGGAGTGGGACGCCAGCAAGAACGCGGCTCGACCGATCCGGCTATCTGAACTGTTCGAAGATGGCAAGGACACCCTGTTCCTCTACAGCCACATGTTTATCCGGGGCAAGGCGGGACTGCCACTCGAGGAAGGCTGCCCCTTGTGCACGTCGATCATCGATGCGATCGACGGTGCCACGCCACACATCAATCAGCGGATAAATTTTGCGGTCGTCGCCAGGGTCCCCATCCAGCAATTCCGCGCCCACGCGCAATCGCGCGGCTGGAGCCACGCCCGCCTGCTCTCGTCGGCTAACAACACCTACAACCGTGACTACCTGGCCGAGACCCCCGAGGGCGAGCAGCTTCCGATGGCGACCGTCTTCGCGCGCCGCGACGGCAACATCCACCACTTCTGGAGTAGCGAGCTGCTCGTGGTCCCACCTGAACCCGGCCAGGACCCGCGACACGTCGACTTCATGTGGCCGCTGTGGTCGATCCTCGATCGCACCCCCGAGGGTCGAGGCACCGACTGGCGGCCCGAGCTCGAGTACTAGTCGCTCGGATGCAAGCCAGAGCGGAGCGCGAGCAACCCGGCGACGCCTGGCGCCTGCTGGACGCACGATCGACGGCAGCGGTCGCCATCCCGCTAGTTGCTATCGGTCTGCTGGGCTGGTACCTCACCGTCCGCCAATCCCACGACATGTCCGGCATGATGACGGGTCTCGGTCAAGTCGGCACGCACATGCCGAATACCATGGCGCCGCCGGCATTCACGGTGACGTGGTTCGCGATGATGGCGGCAATGATGCTGCCAGCGATCGGCCCGGTGCTGCTCGCCCAACGGATGGTGGTCCGCGCCCGCGGCGAGGGGCCGCTTACCTCGGTCGCGTTCGTCGCCAGCTACCTCACGGTCTGGCTGCTGATGGGCCTGGTCCCTCTGCTCGCCTTTCTCGCCTTCCGCGACCTGCCGATAGAGGCCCAGTACTCGCCCTGGTTGCGGAATGTTGCCGGCGCGGTGCTCGTGGTTGCCGGGGTCTACCAGCTCACACCGTTGAAGGGAACGTGTCTGCGCGTCTGCCGCTCGCCTCTTAGTTTCGTCCAAACGCAGAACGCAACGGGGGCTCGTGGAGCGTTACGCGCAGGTGCCAGTTATGGCGCCTACTGCGTCGGCAGTTGCTGGGCGCTGATGATGGTCCTGCTGCTGGTCGGACTGATGAACCTGATCTGGATGGCGGCCATCGCGCTCATCTTTCTGGCGGAAAAGAACTGGCGCTACGGTACGCTGCTTACCCGCCTGGCGGGCGCCGGCGTCGCCGCACTCGGAGTCGCGGTTGCGGCGGTGCCGCCTGTGTTGTCGGCGATATCAGGGTGAGGAGTCTTCCCTTAAGGCCCGCTCTCGCTTGATCAGGTCGGCAGCGGGCTCGCCGAGGTCCACTTTCGAGCGCTGGGCAATTCGGTCGGTCCGCTGCATGAACATCCAGCGATGGCCTTCGATGTCCTCGGCGCGGTACCGCTTCCCGTACTGGTCCGCTTCGATGCCGGTGAGGACGACTGCCCCACGCTGCTTCGCCCTCGCGAAATGCGTATCCACATCGTCGACGTAGACCAGCACGCCGTCGACGATGTAGGGCACAGTCGACCACTTCTGCGCTGGCTCGCACGCTTCTCGATGGTGCCGAGGAGCCTGGTAGTCGGGCGTCGGCGTCGCCACCATGATGACGCCATCGCCGGCCTGCATCTCGCCGTGGCTGAGCCGACCGTCCTTATCCAGGATTCGGGCGCGCTCCTTGAAGCCGAAGGCTGATGACAGCCAGTCCATTGCTTTCGGGCCGTCCTCGTAGGCAATCATCGGAATGACGTCCGGATAGTAGGTGGTCATCGGGGGTCCCCCTACAAGTAGCGCTGTTGCTTTTTTTTCGATTTCTCGTAATCGCGTCGGGCGGCGTTGACCGCATCGACGGCCGACACCTCGGCAACCGGAACGTCCCACCAGCTCTCGTTGTCGGGGACTGACTCGTAGCGATCGGCCTCGATGCAGATGACCGAGGTTCGAGTCGCCCGCTTCGCGCTCTGTAGCGCCTCGCGCAGTGCGTCGACGCCGGCAACTCGCACCGCTTCCGCGCCCAGGCTGGCCGCATTGGCCACCAGGTCGATCGGCAGCACCGCGCCGGGGGCCTTGTCGCTGTCGAGACCGAGCGACCCGTTCTTGCGGAACCGGTACTGGGTGCCAAACCCGTCCGTGCCAAGCGAGCGCGAGAGGCCGCCGATGGATTTGAAGCCGTGGTTGTCGACCAGCACGATGATCAGCTTGATCCCTTCCTGCACCGCCGTGACGATCTCGCTGCTCATCATCAAGTACGACCCATCGCCGACCATGGAGAAGACTTCCCGGTCGGGGGCCGCCATCTTGACGCCGAGCGCGCCGGCGATCTCGTACCCCATGCACGAGTAGCCATACTCGACGTGGTACTGCTTCGGGTCGCGCGTCCGCCACAGCTTGTGCAGGTCGCCCGGCATCGACCCGGCGGCGCACACGACGACGTCGCGTGGACCGGCGGCATCGTTCACCGCCCCAATCACCTCGCTTTGCGCCGGTATCGGTTGATGATCGAGGTGATACAAACGCTCGACCTCGCGGTCCCAATCCGTGTTGAGGCGGGCCGCGAGATCGCGGTACGAAGCGGTAACCGTGTAGCCGCCGAGCCTGGCGCGCAACGCGTCGATGCCGGCGCGGGCATCGCCGACCAGCGCATGGCCACTGTTCTTGTGGGCGTCGAAGTCGAGGACGTTCAGGTTGATGAAGTGCGCGTGCGCGTTGCCGAACACGGTGTGCGAGGCGGTGGTGAAGTCGGTCCATCGAGTGCCGATACCGATCACGACGTCAGCCTCGCGCGCCAGGCGGTTGGCGGCGAGCGTTCCGCTTGCGCCGATCGCACCGAGGTTCGACGGATGATCGTAGGGCAGCGATCCCTTGCCCGCCTGGGTCTCCCCCACCGGGATCCCGGTCGCGTCGACCAGCTTGCGCAGCGCGCCAGTAGCCTCCGAGTAGATCACGCCGCCGCCGGCGACGATGATCGGCCGGTCCGCGGCGCGAATCAGCGCCGCCGCGCCGTCAAGCTCGCGGGAACCGGGCTCTGCTCGCGGCACGCTCCAGGTCCGCTTCTCGAAGAACGTCTCCGGATAGTCGAACGCCTCCGCCTGCACATCCTGCGGCAATGCCAGGGTGACGGCTCCGGTCTCGGCCGGACTCGTCAGGACGCGCATCGCCTGAAGCGCGGCGGGAATGAGTTGCTCGGGACGGGAGATCCGATCCCAGTAGCGTGAGACCGGTTGGAAGCAATCGTTGACCGAGGCATCGCCGCGCCAGGGGACCTCGAGCTGTTGGAGCACCGGATCGACCGGCCGCGACGCGAAGACATCGCCCGGAAGCAAGAGCACGGGCAGCCGGTTGATGGTGGCGAGCGCGGCACCGGTCACCATGTTGGTCGCCCCCGGTCCGATCGAGCTGGTGCAGGCCATCATGCTCAGACGGTTGTTCATGCGAGCGTAGCCCGCGGCCGCGTGCACCATCGCCTGCTCGTTGCGCGCCTGGTAATAGGTCAGCAGGTCCGGCCGCTCGAAGAGCGCCTCACCAACACCGGCGACGTTGCCGTGGCCGAAGATGCCGAAGCAGCCGTCCACGAATCGGTGCTCGATACCGTCGCGCTCGGCGTACTGCGCCGCGAGAAATCGGACGAGGGCCTGCGCCATGGTCAACCGGGGCATCAGCCCCCACCCTGCCCTCCCCCGCGAGCGGGGGAGGGGAATTGCGGGCCACCACCCTGCCCTCCCCCAGACGGGGAGGGAGACTTCACCTTCTTCCCAGCGACGATGGCGGCCGCCTGGTCGACCGCCCGAGCGACGTCGCCGTCGCGCGGGTAGAGCAGCGTGCGGCCCGCGACCAGGCCCCGGACCTGTGGGATGGTCATCGCGCGCTTCCAGCTGGCAAACGTTCCGGCCGGATCTTCAGTGGGATCGCCACCGAGGAGCAGCGTCGGGAGACTGGTCGCCCGCATGACCCGCTCCAGGTCTTCGACCACGGGCAGCTTGAGCCAGATGTAGGCGGACGTCGTGCCCAGCCCCGAAACGATCGTGATGGCGCGGATCAAGGAATCCGCGTCGGCGCGGTTATGCACGCGTCCGTCTTCGACGTGACTGGCGAACACTTCGATCATTGCCGGCAACCTGCGCGCCGACAGTTCATCGATGGCATGGGCGCACGCGGCCAGCGTGCGCAGCGCCTCCGGCTCATCGGCGACGCGCACCATCATTTTGCCGCCGTCGAGTCCGCTGTCCGTGATGCCTGCGGCGGTATAGGCGGTGAAACGGTCGTCCAGCTCGAAGCGATAGCCGGTCAGGCCGCCGCGGTTCATCGAGCCGAAGACGACCTTGCCGTCGAGCGCACCCAGCAGCGCCAGGTCATCGATGATGTCGGCCGTACCCAGGATGCCGTCGACGCCCGGCCGTTCGAGCGCGGTGAGCAGCCGATGCAAGAGCTCGCCGCGGTCCGCCATCGCCATCGGGTCCGTCCCTACCTTGAGCAAGCCGCGCGCCGGATGATCGGCGGCCACGAGGAAGAGGGAGCCCCCACCCTGACCCTCCCCCGCACGCGGGGGAGCGGAATTTCCGGCCTCCCCTGCAGCTGGGGGAGGGGAATTTTGCAGTAGTGGGCGGCGGCGGCGCCTGGCGAGCGCCTTCTGCACCGCTCCCGGATCGGTCGCGCGGATCTCGGTGAGACGGGCCAGCAGCTCGGTGGCGGCGACAGTCACGTACGAGAGTCTGCCACGACGCTCATTTCGAATGAGTAGCGCTCCGCCGGGTAGACCTGCGACCCGTATTCGACTGGCTGGCCGGCGTCGTCGTAGCTGATTCGCTGCATCGTCAGGAGAGGCGCCCCAGTCGGCACGTTCAACTGCCACGCCTCGCGCGGCCCAGCGCTCCGCGCGCCGATCGTCTGCGACGCGAGCCGCAAATGAATGCCGCCCTGGCGGAGGAGTCGATAGAGCCCAGTGGTCTTCAGCGCGTCTTCGTTGACGAAGTGTTCGAGGGCGACCGGCAGGAAGTTGACCATCAGCGCGATCGGCTGGTTGGTGGCCAGCCGCAATCGCTCGAAATGCAGAACGCGCGTGCGCCTGGAAAGCTTGAGCGCGTTGGCCACTTCGGCCGACGCCGGTACCTGTTCGAAGGCCAGCAGTCGTTTTGGATTCCTGTCACTGGCACGCCAGCGGCGCACAGCCGCTCGACGGCTACCCAGTCGACCGGCTGGCGCTGGTCCATCTGAACGACGCGCCAGCAAAGCCGCCGAGGGAGATCGAAGATGCCGACCGGGTACTTCCGGGTGAAGGCGTGATCAACCTCAAGGCGCTGATCCACGAACTTCGGACCGGCAAATATGCCGGACCGTGGAGCGTCGAGACCTTCAACCCGGGCTACTGGGAGGAAAACCCGGAAGGCGTCGCCCGCCGCGGCTACGCGGCCGTCGTCGCGGTGCTTGCCTGACCATCCCCGAGCTGGCTCAGTGTAACCGCCAACGGCGCAGCCATCTTTGCTGGTTCGGGAGCGGAAGCTGGGGCAATCGCGGCGGCGCGCCGACGCGCACGGGGCAGAGACAGCTGCAAACTCGAGGCGGCACGCTGCGACTACCGGTTGCGCCCGCCGACGGGCAGGGCGGCGCGATGCCGGCTGAGTTCGGGCTCTGCATCAAGGCGGACTCGTCGACCGCCTCGAACTGGGAGGCCGGGATGGTCTTCAATTCGCTGAGCAGGCTGTCGGGCCATGCTGCATCCTCCGTGCCGCTGAAGAACCAGTTGCTGCCATTGTCAGCCAGGAGCAGCCCGTAGTGCTGCATCGCCAACACGATCACCTGGGCCTGCGGGCTGAAATGCGAGATGTCATAGGTGCCTTTGAGGCGGAAGCGGGCGCCCATAGGTGGGAGTGCGGGGTTTGCCGCGGTGCCGGCCTGGTGGCGGGCCGGCCAAAGGAAGCTCTGGTCCGATTGTTGCGCCGTGAACCGGATCGCGTGCTTGATCGCGCCTGCCTGGACTTCATCCCAGCGGACGAGTCCGGGGAAGATCGGTAAGCCGGCGGCATCGGCAGAGGTCCATCCCAGCGGGCGCAGTGCGTCCGACCCGAGCGGAAAGATCGCGCCCGAACCGGCCGACCAGGAGGAGCCGCTGCCCGACAGCGCAAACAATTCGTAAAGGGTGCAGCTGTCGCGGTTGATGATCAGCGCGTGGCGATCGCTTCCATTTTCAATGTTGGTGTCCGACCCGACCGGATACGGCCCGGGATCGCTCTCGCTCGCATACTGGAATGTGACCGACACCGTTGGGTGCGTGCTGTCGACGATGTTGTAGGGGAAGCCATAGGGTGGTGCGCCGAAGTCGGGGTGAAGGTTGGTGCTTGCGGCGGCCATCGAGCCCAGCCATTGCGCGCTTCGCGCGTGGACCGGCAAGGCGGAGATGTCCGTGTTCCAGATGTTGTCGGCCAGGAAGACCTGGCAGCTCGTAGTCGGAGGCGCAGCGGCTTCCGCTGGAGCGACGCCCATCACGAGCACCGTCAGGAGGGGCAGGATCAGCCACGCTGGACCTATTGCGCTGCGGACCATTCCAGTGACTAGTAAGACCCGACGGTGTGGGCCCGGCAACCACCAGCCTGTGACCGATCCATGACAAGATCGCCGTAGGTGGCCCAGGGGCCTGCGCAAGCGAGCGTACCTGCCGGCCGTTCCTATCTCAGTGCCACTCCCCTACACTGGGCGCATCCAACCGCTAGGCCGCCCTGTCCGGATCCGCACGGTCGCGCTGGTCTTGGCCTGCACGGTTGAAATCGGGAGCCTCGTCACCGCGTATGCCCTCATGCCGACAGGCGCCCGCTCGGCTGCGCCGCCGGCAGCCTTCAAGGTTGTTGGCCTGCGGTCCCGCACCATAGCCCAGGCCGGCCGGGAAGCTACGGCGGCCCTTATCACCACACCATCCCCCACCACCACCGACACCCCGTCGCCGCCGCTACCACCGCGACCGGCGCCCAGGCCCTTCCCGTTTGAGGCCGGTGTCAATATGCTCGTGTACGGTAACGATTCCGCGTTCGCCGCCAAGGCGGCTGCCCAGCTCGATCACCTCGCCCAACTTCACGTCAATAGCGTCGCCTTTGTCTTCCCGATCTACCAGGCCAGCTGGACGGCAACGACCGTCTACAGCGATCCGGTGTCAACACCAAGCACGAGCAACATGCGGACCTTCATCCGCGCCGCGCACCAGCGGCACATCCGGGTCCTGCTGCGCCCCCTGCTCGACGAAGCCAGCCTGCACACGGCCGGCAAGTGGCGCGGCCAGATCGCCCCGTCCAGCACCGGAGCCTGGTTTGCGAGCTACACGAACCTGGTGATGGGGTACGCCCAGCTGGCCCAGGCCGAGAACGTCGAGATCATCGACATCGGAACGGAACTCGATTCGCTGCAGTCGTCGACGCAGCAGTGGCTCAATTTGATCGCAAGCGTCCGCGGCGTCTACCATGGGCAGCTCACCTATTCGGCGAACTGGGCTATCTGGTATCCAAGTTTTGGCTGGGCACTCGACTTCCTTAGCGTCGATGCCTTTTTCCCCCTCGCGGTGCCCGTCAATGCCAGCCAGCAACAGTTGGTTGCCGCCTGGGGACAATGGGTCGCCCGGGCCAACGGCTTTGGCTATAGCTACGGCAAGCACGTCGTCTTCACCGAACTGGGGACCACCGCGGAAGTCGGCTCCTTTCAGCAGCCCTGGCTGTGGAGCCACGGCACCGGGATCAGCATGGAGGCCCAGCGGCTCTACTACGCGGCTGCGTGCCAGGCCCTCAAGGGACGGATAGGCGGAATGTACTGGTGGGAATACCTCCTCGACCCCGTTCCGTCCGCCACGGCGGATCCCGGGTTTGATCCCCAGGGAAAGCCGGCCGACCTGGAAATCGGCCGCTGCTACTCCTGACCAGCGACGGCACGCATCGACTGCGCATATCGCTCCGGAGTGTCAATGGCCAGGACGCTCTCGCCTTTCCCAAGCTGATGCGCGTACAGTCTGGCCTCGTTTTTTAGCAACTCCGGAAAGATGTCGAGGCCAAAGTCTGAAGGCCGATCTGCCGGGATCGCCTCGATGACGCTCTTCTCCAGCAGGTAAACGCCGGCGTTGACCCACCCGGGCAAAGGCTTGCTGCTCTCAGGTTTTTCAACAAACGAGTCGATTCGACCATCCCGACCGAATTCAATTAGGCCGCTCATTCGGGCGTCCGTCAGCCAGTGCACTGCAATGGACGCCTGCCCTCTTGCTGCCGAATGCCGTTCGATCATCCGGCGAAGATCGAGCCGCAGCAGATTATCCCCGTAGATGACGAGCAGGGGCCATGTTGAGGGCAGGAGTGATTGTGCCTTTCGCACGCCGCCCGCTGTGCCTAGAAGCGTTTCCTCCTCAGAGAAGGTGATGGACATGGCGCCATACCGCTGCTGATCAACATGGCCGCGGATGGAAGAGCCAAGATGATGGAGATTGATGGCGACGTCGCTGACGCCCGCCGCCGCCAGCAAGGCCAGGTCCTGGTCCAGAATCGGCGCATTGCCGAGACGCCAGAGTGGCTTCGGCTGCTTTAACGTCGCCGCGCCAAGGCGTTCACCGCGGCCGGCCGCGAGAACAACGGCGCGCAATCTCTAGGGCAGGCGTCTACCGGGCCGGCCGCCAGCTGGGGTCGCGGCCCCCGTCCGGCGATGGTCGCCGTTGGCCTCGACCGGGACACGCACGCTGCCAGGAGCCTTCGCCAGAAATTGTTCCCAGGCAGCGTCGAATTCGCGGGCGGTTTCGGCCGTCTTCGGATGGTCCAGGATGGCCTGCAGGATCGCGGGCGGGATCGTCACAATGTCAGCGCCCGCATCGAACGCTTCGCCGACATCCTTCGGACGCCGGATGCTGCCGGCGATGATCTTTGCCCGATGGCCGCCGGCATCGATGAACCGCCGGGCTCGGGTGATTTCGACGCACGGATCCTCTCCCGCATCCTTCGCGCGATTGAAAAACAGGCTCACGAACGTTGCGCCGGCACTGGTTGCCAGGATCAGTTGCTCGGCCGTCATCATCAGGGTCGCATTGGTGGCGAGACCAGCCTTGGACAGCACATTGATCACCTGGAGGCCGAGCCCGTCGCCGGTCACCGGCACCTTGATCACGATGTTGGGCCGCCAACTGGCATATCCGATGGCTTCGGCCGTCATCGACTCGGCGCTACGGGTGGTCAACTCGATCGACACCGGGAGAGTCGGCACCATGTCGCAAATCGCGTGAACCCGCTGCTTGAAATCAATCGACCCCTCGGTAAGGAAGATCTTTTGGTTCGTGGTGACGCCCGCGACGATCCCGCGTTTCTGCCAGGCAAGCAACTCCTCCATGCTGGCTGTGTCGATGAACACTTCACGCGACATTGGTTTCCCCTCCCGCACAGATGGAATCGACCGCCTCTCTAAGGCCCGATACTACGCCGACGGCCTGGTGTTTCGTCCTCCAGTCCACCACGCCATCCCCTTCTCGTCGGATCAGGACTGGTTGGCACCCTGCCGCCTGGGCAGCCAATATATCGGACTCGCTGTCGCCGATGAAGAAGCAGTGCTGGAGCTCTAACCCAAATTGCTTAGCCGCAGCCAACAGGAGGCCGGGCTTGGGCTTTCGGCAATCGCATTCAGCCCGGTAAGCCTCAACCGTGGCCGCTGGGTGATGCAGGCAGTAGAAGCGGCCGTCCAGCCAGGCGCCCGCGTGGTGGAGCTGCCTGGTGAGTCGGCCGTCAATGCCCTTGAACGTGCTCAATGAGTATTTGCCTTTCGCGATTCCCGGTTGATTACTGGCAAGGAGAGCGAGGAACCCGGCGGCTCGAACATCGCGGATCGCTTGCGCAGCGTCGGGATACAGGGTCAGATGCTCTGGGCGCGCCGGCGAGTCCAGGCCCCACTCCGGGTAGGCATACAGTGGATTGAGCACGCCGTCGCGGTCGAAGAAAACCGCGCGCCGGCTAGGTGGCGGCAATTCGTCCTCGCAGGCGGTCGCAAACCAGGTGGTGGAGAACCACGTGGATGCCTTCCGTGTGCGGGGTGAGTCGCTCGCGGTTTGGCGCGGGCACCACCACACAGGCGTCGGCGATCGACGCCATCAGCCCCCCGCCGTCCCCGGAAAAGCCAACCACCCGCGCACCGTTGTCCTTGGCAAAGCGAAGCGCCGCTGGCAGATTCTGCGACCAGGCGCCCGCATTGCCGCTGCCGCTGCCACCATGCACACTAAACGCGACAACCACGTCGGAGGGCACGAGCCAGGCCTTGAGCTGCTCCGTGTAGACGGCCGCCCATCCCTCGTCATTGGTCAGCGCCGAAACCAGCGGGATATTGTCGTTCAGACACAGCACCCGAAAGCGCGGCTTTCCTGGTAGCGTCGTCCACTTCGTCAGATCACAGGCGAAGTGCGTGGCCGTCGACGCCGATCCACCGTTTCCCATGACGAAGACGGTGCGGCCTTGCTGCCAGGCCTCGAACAAAATGTCGATGGCGGACACGATCGGTCCGGGGTCCAGCTGTTCAACGATATCTACAGCCTCAGCGAAGTATGTGCGGACGTAGTCGACGTCCGTCGCAACCGCGACCCCCGCCATACCTTCCCTCCCCTTTTGTCGGTTTGTGAATTATCGCAGATCGGCGCCACGCAGCGTCGAAGAGTCAAATCGTCGCGGTCAGACGTCGAGCAGGACCTTGGCGCCCTCCAGGTCGAATGCGAAACCCATTTGCCTGAAGCCCAGGCTGGCAACGGTTTCGCGCACGCGTCGAACCGCGCCATCGTGGCACAGCAGCAGCAGGAAGCCGCCACCCCCGGCCCCCATGATCTTGCCGCCGAGCGCGCCGTCCCTTCGAGCGGCCTCGTAGATTGCATCGATCGTCGGGTCGCTGATGCGATCGGAGCGTGTCTTCTTGTTCAGCCAGTGTTGATGGAGCAAGGCGCCGAACTCGACGAGGTCGCCGGCCTCGAGCGCCGCCTTGATCTCCAGCCCCAGCTCCTTAGTTCGATGAAGGCTATCGACGACGGTCTTGTCATCGTGCTCGGTGCCGACGCGCTGCTCGGAAAGGATTCGGTCGCTTTCGCGACTTCGTCCCGTGTAATAGAGAAGAAGCGACCGTTCGAGGTCCTCCTGTGCATAGCTGGGCACGCGCAGCGGGCTAATCGTTACCTCGCCGGCCTTGTCGATCTCGTAGCAGTTGAGGCCGCCGAACGCGGCCACGTATTGGTCCTGCTTGCCGACCGGGTGTCCCGCGAGGTTGATCTCGATCTCGCAGGCTTCTTCGGCAAGCGCCCAACGCGGCTGCTGGTCACGCTTGAGGGTATGGAGCGCCGACAGCAAGGCCACCACATAGCTACCGGAACTTCCGAGCCCGGTCCCCGCGGGGGCGTCGGCCATCGATGTGATTTCCAGGTTCTTCGTCAACCTGAGCCGGCCCAGGGTCGCCCGGACGAGATCGTGCTGAAGCTCGCCGGGGTCGTCTACCTCTTCGGAGCGCGAGTACTTGACTCGGATCAGGTCGTCCGATGCGGGACGGTTGACGCTCACATAGACATATTTGTCGATGGCGCCGCTGATAAAAAACCCGCCGAAGCGCGAGTAATACGAGGGGAGGTCCGTCCCGCCGCCGCCGAGTGGAATGCGGAGCGGGGCTCTGGCGAGGATCACCGCTTCAACGGGGTTGCCGAGCCGGCCGCCTCATAGACCGCATCCACCATTCGCATCACGGCCGCCCCATCCTCACCGTCCACGGCGGGGTGTCGACCGAGTTCGATGGAATCCAGGAAGTCATCCCAATCACCTTGCCATGAAGGATCTGCTCCTTCAAACGCAACGCGCTCCTCAATGGGCACGGCGGAGTCAATCTGGCGCCGACCAATCGTCAGCGTCTCGGTGCCGTAGCTGCCGCCCAGGCCGTCGACGCTCACGTACCCATCTCGTCCGTAGACTTCGAAGCTGAAGCGGTTGCGCCACTGGGTCCAGCTGGTGTGCAGGCTGGCTACCTGGTCCGTGGACGTCCGGATAAGGATGAAGGCATTGTCCTCGAGCGGCGAGATATCCCAGTACCAGCGCGCGGTCAGGGCTGCTACCGGACTACCGTCGCCAAGAAACCAGCGAGTCAGATCCAGCAGGTGCACGCCTTGATCGAGTAATTCACCCCCGCCCGCCAGTTCCGGGCTTCCCCGCCACTCCTGCGAATATCCGGGCCGGCCGCCGTGACCGTAGACGGCGCGGAGGAAAAAGATGGGGCCAATTTCGTTGCCCTCGCAGACGCTTTTCGCACGACGGAGGGCCGGATGGAAGCGCAGGGTGAAGCCGATCTTGAGGGTACGGTCGGACTTCCGGGCCGCCTCGGCCATGGAGGCGGCCTCCGTCCCGTTGCGGCCGGGCGGCTTTTCACACAACACGTGCTTGCCGTTCTTGAGGGCGGCGATCGTGATCGGCGCCAGCTCACGGTTGACCGTCGCCACCACGACCGCATCGACCTGCGGATCATCCACCACCCCGCGCCACTCTGTTGTGTGGGCTGATCCATATTGCTGGGCAAGGTCAGCCGCCTTCCCGTCGACCAGGTCGGCGACCGTCACCAGCCGCGAGCGTTTCGATGCGGCAATGGTGGCCGCCCGGCGCGAGCCCATCAGGCCCGCGCCGATCAAGCCCACGCGAACCGTCACTGGGCGCCATCCTTGAGCGGCCGGATGGTAAATGGGTCGACGCGCCGCAGCGTGTACCAGGGTGTGCCGGCCAACGCCGCGATCTTTGCCGGGTCCCAGTCGCGCCACGGGTCGTGAGGCGCGCTGATCAGGCGGCCCGTCAGACCAGCCGAGTCATCCGAGGCGAGAAAGACGGCCAGCTCTGCCGGAACGGTGACCGGTGTGCCCCCGGCCCCCGACTCGCGGAGCGCGCTGATCCGTTGATATAGCTCGCCGGCGCTGGCGCCGGCTTTGAGGACGTCATTCTGCAGCTTCGTATCGATCGCGCCCGGGGCAATGGCATTGACCCGGATGTTGTCACCCCCGACTTCCTGCGCAAGGGTCTCGGTCAAACGCACGACAGCGGCTTTCGACACTCCGTAGGCGCTGAAGCGCGGCAACGGCGACGTGGCACCTCCACCCGAGAAGTTGATGATGCTGCCAGAACGCCGCCGCTGCATGGAAGGGATCACATCGTGGCAGGTATACAGCACCCCCAGCAGGTTGACGCTCAAGGCGCGCGCCCATTCGACGAGATCGATATCGGTTACAGGTCCGATCGGACCGTAGACCCCCGCCGCATTAACGAGGACGTCGATATGACCGAGGTCGCGGAGCGTGGCCTCGACCACCCGCGCGACATCGGCACGCACGCTAACGTCGCCGATGCCGATCAAGCACCGGCGCCCCAGGGCACGACAACGATCCGCCACCGCGACGAGCTCTTTCTCGGTTCGGGACACCAGCAACAGGTCAGCCCCTTCCCCGGCAAACGCAAGGGCGATGGCCTCCCCGATCCCCCGCCCACCGCCGGTGATCAGCGCCGTCCGGCCCGCGAGCCGGCGGCTCATCGGCCCACTCCAGCGTATTCAAATCCCGCGGCAACCAGGCTCTGCGCCGAGAGAAAATTTCCGCTGTCCATGATTTTTGGCGTCTTCATGATGGCACGGCACTCGGCGAGCTCCGCCGTCGTCATGCTGGGCCATGGAGCGATCAACACCAGCAGACTTGCCCCCCGCGCAGCCGATGCCAGATCGGAACACATGGTGAATGCCGGCCGGGCGAGCTCCTGGCCGCTTGCCAGTGGGTCAAAGGCGCGGACGTCGGCTCGCTCGGCCAGCAGCCGGTCGATCAGGTCGAGCGCGGCAGACCGGCGTAGCGTCGAGGTCCCGGACTTGTATGTCAGGCCGAGGATGGCGATGGTCTGACCCGCAAGTGAACCGAGTAAGCGCCGAATCCGCTCGAGCAGCCGGCCGACTCGCTGGGCGTTGACCTCCTGGGCGGCATCGACCAGCGAGGTCTCGACCTGGTGCCGCTCACCGAGATGGTGAAGTGCTCGGACCTCCCGTCCAAGCGTCCCGCCGGCGTAGCCGAGGCCGGCCGACAGGAAGGCATGGCGGCCGATGCGTCGGTCGAGCTTCATGATCTCGGCGACCTGGGTCGCGTCCGCGCCTGTGGCCTCGCAAAGATTGGCGATCTCATTGATGAAGCTGATCGAGGTCGCAAGGAACGCGTTCGAGGCGTGCTTGCCCATCTCGGCCGTATTCAACCCCGTCATCAGCATCGGTCGGTCAAGGGGTTGATACAAGCGGGCGACACGATCCGCCGCCGCCGGATCATCGGCGCCAATCACGAAGCGATCCGCATTGCGGAAGGTGTCGATCGCCGTCCCGAGCCGCAAGAACTCCGGCACATACGTCACCGCGATCTTGACCGGCGGCTTCAGTTGCCGGGCGGAGTCAGACAGACTCTTGCAGGTCCCGACCGGCACCTGCGACGTGACGCACAGCGTGAACGGCCCCGAGGCAGAGCCAAGAATCCGCTCGGCCGCGTCCAGCACCGGCTTGAGATCGGATTCATCACCCTCTGCGACCGGCGTGTCGATCGAGAGGAAAACGAACTCAGCCTGCCTCAGGCCGTCCGCGTAGGAGGTCGTATAGCGCAGGCGCCCGGCCGCGAGGTTGTGGCGCAGGAGGTCAGCGAGCCCCGGCTCGTACACGGGAGCCTGACCGGCGTTCAGCCCCTCAACGGTCGCGCCATCGTCAGCGATCCCGGTCACGTCGTGACCCAGGTCGGCAAAGCAAGCTGAGACCACGCTGGCTTGATGCCAGCCGCCTACCACGGCGATCTTGTGCGCGCCGATGGTCAGGCCCTTTGGGCAACCGGCCGCAGGACGTCTTGCTGACGCATCACTCGCTCCGCCTCGTCGAGATACGGTCTGGTGTCTTTGAATTCCGACATCCAATCGAGGTACTCGCGGATGTTCTGTTCGACGGGAATGGTCGGGTGCCACCCGAGCTTGGCCATCGCCGAGATGTCCGAAACCGTGTGACGCGTATCGCCGAGACGGAAGACGCCCGGGACCAACGGCTCGAGCGTCGACCCGCATGTCCGAAGCATGAAACCGGCGAAATCCAGTACGGTGACGGCTCGTCCTCCGCCGACGTTAAACACGAACTGGCCCTCGCCCGCAGCATCGAGAGCGACGAGATTCGCGCGCGCCACGTCCTGGACGTTCACGTAATCGCGAAGCTGCTGACCGTCCTCGTAGCAGATTGGCGGGAGCCCGTTGAGGATCCTCAGCGCAAAGGTCCGGCAGATTCCGGAGTAGGCGTTGAAGAATGAGTTGCGCGATCCCTGGACATACGTGTATCGCATGCACGCGGTCGAAATTCCATACCGCCTGCCGAGGCTCTGTGCCAGCAACTCGACGGCGTATTTCGAGATGCCGTAGGCGGTGTGTGGTCGGCACACGGTCTCGTCGATCAAGACCGGGCGTAGCGGACCGCCGCAGTAGGGACAGGGGATCTCCCAAACGCCCCGCTCCAGCTGACTGAGGGAGCGTAGCTCCGGCGTCAACTGACCGTGTACGGCGCAGGCGTAGCGGCCTTCCCCTGCGACCGATTGTGACGACGCAAAAACAATCCGCTGGATGGGAAGTCGATGATCGACGATGATCTCGAAGAGGAGCGCTGCGCTCTCCGTGTTGGTATGCACGAACGTCGAGAAGTCCGGAAGATAGTCCTGGTAGGCGGCCAGATGCATCACGGCGTCGACACCTTCCAGAGCCTTCGAAACAGCGTTGCGTTCAGCTACGTCTCCGACCATGAACTCCGCCTCTTTGGGTACGTAAGCAGGCCGGCCGTTTGGATGCACTCGGCCTTGCAGGCTGTCCAGGATGCGAACCTGATCGCCCCGCTCGAGCAGCTGATCCACGGTGTGCGAGCCGATGAATCCGGCGCCCCCCGTCACGAGCACGCGCACGCTACTGGCCGGTCCCTCGGACGACCGCCGACAGCGTCTGCCACAGAATTCTCAGGTCGAGGCCGAGCGACCAGCGGTCGATGTAGTCGAGGTCCAGCCGCACCCACTCATCGAAATCCGCGATCATGTTGCGGCCGTTGACCTGCCAGAGGCAGGTAATCCCCGGCACGATCGAGAGTTTGCGCATCTGCCAGAGCTCAAACTGGCCATACTCCTTTGGAAAGACGGGCCGAGGCCCGACCAGGCTCATGTCGCCTCTCAGCACGCTCCAGAGTTGCGGGAGCTCGTCCAGGCTGTAGCGGCGCAACCATCGGCCAAGCGGGGTAATGCGGGGGTCCCCGGCCATCTTGAACACCGGGCCAACCATCCGGTTGTGGGGTAGGAGCGTCGCCTTTAGTTCGTCCGCCCCCTGGACCATGGTTCGGAACTTGTACCCGACGAAGGGTCGGCCGTCCTTGCCCAGCACACGCCATCGGTAGAAAACAGGGCCGGGTGTCGAAAGCTTGATGGCGATTGCGATGGTCAGCAGCACGGGGCTGAGCAGCACCAGAAGAACGGAAGCGAGCACGAGGTCCAGCCCCCGTTTGATCAGCCGCTGCCATCGCGGCGGGCGCTCGTAGGCCAGGCGCCACGCCGCCTGACTCCCATCCCCCTCGGCCACCCACCGTTCGTGGGGTTCTTCAGCGGGAAGCTCCTCGAACGCCAATCGGCCCATGACCGTGACCGGCCGGCCGGCCTGGCGCGCCGCGCCGACAAAGTCGCCCAGACGCCCGGCCGTCGTCTCGGCGTCCAGGCGCAACTCACCCACCAGGCCCGAAGCGATCAGCGCACGGACGATCTCGTTGGCCGATGCGTCGCGCTGGTCGGCTCGGACGGGCGGCGCAGAACCATTTGAATCCCTCCCCGCCACGAGTTGTCATGATATCGGGATGCGAAACGCCATGACCCGGGGGCTGGCCCGCCGCGTCATGACGAGCGGAAAGCTCAGGCATCTCCTTCTGGGTCAGCCGCCGGGGGGCTTCGACCTGGCCGGAGAGAAACAGCTGGATTGGGGCTGGGTCATGGCGAAGAGCGCGGGGCTGCACGGCCACGCTCTCGACATCGGGTCGGGGCCGTCCCCGGTGCCGGCGGCGCTCCAGGCAGCTGGGTTTACCACCACGGCCATCGACCTTGAACCGGTTCAACCGTTTGTGCTGCCCCAGTTTCGAGTCATCCAGGGCGATTTCCTCGAATGGAGCTTTGGCAGCGAGCGGTTCGATCTGGTGATCTTGTGCTCGGCGGTGGAACACTTCGGTCTTGGGGGTCGTTACGGTGCCGCCGATGAGAATGACGCGGACCTGCGCTGCATGCGAAAGGTCCGAGAGCTCTTGCGAGCCGACAGCCGCCTCATCCTTACACTACCGCTCGGGCAGGATTACGTCCTGCGGCCCTGGCATCGCATATACGGCCGCGAACGCTTCCCGCGCCTGATCGAGGGCTTTCACATTATTGAGGGGCGAGCGCTGCTACGGACCGCCGGTGGCCCCTGGCGAGAGGCGACGGTCGAGACGGGCATGAATCATCCAAAAACGCCCCAGCGCTACGCCCTTGGCGAGTTCGTGCTGAAGCCCATGGGTTGAGCGTGCTCCAACGTTTGCCGGCCGCCATGCCCCGTCGGATTGCCGGGTCGCTCTTTTCCGGTTTTGTCACGCAGGCGGCGCTCGCTCTGAGTGGCATCCTGCTTGCCCGTGCGCTGGGCCCCGGCGACCGGGGTTACCTCGCGCTGCTCTTTCTATGGCCCACGATCCTTTTCCAGCTCGCGGATGTCGGTCTTCCCATCGGCGGCGCGTATTACATCTCGCGAAACCCGGTTGCGGCGGGCGCGATTGCGCACTCGCTTGTTGTCCCTGCCGTCTACCAGGCGTTCGCGATCATCCTCCTGCACATCCTCGTGCTGTCATGGTTCTTGCCCACACGCGGCCCTGAGGTTCGCCTCGCAGGACTGTTGACGCTGGCGGTGGGCCCGACGCTCTTGATCCAGGACTACGTACTCGCCATCCTGCAGGGGCAGCAGCGGTTCGCCACATTCAATATGCTCCGGACGCTGACCCCGCTCCTCAACGCGGCGATTGCCGTGGCGGTTTGGGCAGGCAGGCTCCGCCTGGTACCCGCCACGCTACTGCTGGTGGTCTCCTACTCGGTTTCTGGCATCGCCGCGCTCATCATGCTGTCGTCCGGCCTGCCGCGTGCGCATACCGTCCCTGAAACGCCTTCCCGGCGCAGCATGCTGCAGTTCGGCTTACGCAGCTTTCTCGGGTCCCTGTACCCGGTCGAGAATTTCCGCATCGACCAGGTAATCGTTGGCATCGTCCTATCCCCTGCTGCGCTTGGCCTGTATGTCGTGAGCCTGGCGTTTACCAACTTCGCACGCTTTACGGCGCAGAGCCTTGGCATGGTCGCCTATCCACACATCGCAAGCCAGGCCACGGCCCGCTTGCGTCGCGCTTCGAGCTGGAAGTTTTTCTGGGGCGGCGTGGCGCTCTCCGGCGCTGTCGTTGCCATTCTGGAGGTTGCGGTCGGCCCCATCATCCCCTGGTTGTTCGGGGAGGCGTTTCGGCAATCCGTGCCGTTGGCGCGCATCCTGCTCGTCGCGGGCTTGCTCGCGGCTGCCCGGCGAATTCTCGCCGAAGCCCTGAAGGGGCAGGGATTTCCGCTGCCGACGACGATTGCCGAGGTGGCCTCCTGGATCGCGTTCGCCGGGAGCCTGGCCTTGCTCGTGTCGCCCGCCGGCGTTACCGGCGTCGCCATCTCGGTCGTCGTCGCCGCCGCCTGCAGTCTGGTAATCCTCCTCATCATCGATGCCCGATGGATCGGCCGGGACCGAGAGCCGGCGGACCTCATGAACGTTCGGGAGCTCAATGAGACTCAATAGAATGTGGTCGATGTTGGAGGGCGGGCTCCGAGACAGTTTGCGTAACCCGTTGGCAGTCCCGCGGCTGCTGTACTTCGCGGGTCTAGCATTGATCGGCGAGGTCTCGTTCAGGCCCCTGTCACTGACGATTTCCGATGGTCTCTTTTTCGCTGCACTCGTCGCTACCGCTATCGAGCTGGTTCGCGGCCCCGCTCGGGCCACCTTTCAGCTTCCCCGCCCGCTCGTTTACGGCATCGGTGCGTTCGCCGTGGGCGGGCTGATCTCGTCGCTTGCTTCAGCCCACCCACTGGATTCGATGCTGGCGCTTGCGCGCTTCATCTATATCGTCCTCATCTGGTTCTGGCTGGGCACGGTGCTGATCGGCAGGCTCCGGCAGCTCTATACGGCGGTCGCCCTGTGGAGCTTCTCGGTGGCGGTTGTGGGTCTGTCAGCGATTGTGCAGCTCTTTTGGACGAAACTGCCCGGCATGTGCGCCCTTCAGTACTGCAACTACGGCGGCGACACCAGGTTCATGGGCCGGATGGCGGGCTTCACGCAAGCTCCCAACGACCTTGGCGGGATGGCGGCAATCGTTCTCATCCCGGTGCTGACGCTGGCCACACGACCGGGGATCTCAACGACATGGCGAGTTGTTGGAAATGTCTTTCTGCTCGCGACGGTGATCGGCTTGATCATTTCCGGATCCATCGCGGCGATGGCGGCCGCCATCGTGGCCGTGATCCTCTGGGTCCTGCTTTCTGGAGTCAGTCGCAAGCAGATCGCTGCCATGGCGGTGGTGGCGGCGACGATCATCGTGGCGGTTGGGCTGCAGAGCGCCGTCAGGGCACAGTCGCCGCTGCAACGACTGGAAGCTGTTCTGGCACCAGCGGATCCGAATGCCAGTCTGAACGGCCGCATCAAAAACGATGAGGCGACGCTGCAATCGATCCGCGAGAGTCCCCTGATCGGCATTGGCCTTGACTCCAAGAGTGCGGACGACAAGCTGGTCGGGTTCGGCTTTCGAAGAGGCCTGGGCGTGCACAATTTCTTCCTGGCGGCCTGGCTTGGCGGAGGTCTGGTGGCTCTCCTCGGATTGCTGCTGATCGTGGGCTTCATTCTGCGACTTGGATACCAGACGATTCGTTCGACGTCTCATGACCCGGAATCCAATCGGCTGGCCATCGCTCTCACCATCGCCTTCGTCACCTATATGGTGTTCGGCATCGTATCGCCGACTCTTTACCTGCGCTATGGCTGGGTCTCGGCCGCGCTGCTGATCGCTCTGGCGAACCTCCGTCAGGCACGCGCGGGCAGACCCGGGGAGTCGGCCTTTTCCCCGGCCGCGGCTGGTTCGAAACCGCGCTGATAGCCCAATGAGGATCCTTTACGTCTTTCCCGGCACAACTCCGGATATCGTGCCGTGGGCGCAGGATTTCATCGCCGGGCTCGGCCAGCGACTAATCGACCGAGGCCATGACGTCCACGTTGTGGCGACCACCCGTGATCAGCAGATGCTTCGCGACGAGCGCGCCAATGGACCCGAGTACATCGGGACGGTTCCGGTTCGGCATTTCGGTGTGGATCGCTGGCTGGAGCTCCAGCCCTTGCCCATCTTGCGTCGATTCTCGCGATCCTCGGCGCTTGCGACTGAGCTGATGCGCTCCACCCCTGGCTTCGACATCGTGCACATCCATTTCGTCTTCCCGTTCTCCAGCCTGGCGGCAGCGTCCGCCTGTCACGCGGCCGGCGTTCCTTACATCCTGAGTGCCAATGGGAGTCTCGATCCATTCCTTCATGCAAGACACCGGCACCTCAAGGACGCCTACCTGCGGCTGTTTGGGCGTCGCGCCATGAATCGGGCCAGCGCTATTCACTTCATGTCGGAAGGCGAACGCGAGCGAGCAGCACCCTTTGCCGTTTCTGCTCCCCAGGTTGTCATCAACTATGGGATCGATACCGCGAAATATCGGCCCGGCTCCAGTTCAGGATCCGTGCGAGCTCGTTACGCGCTGGGTGAGAAGAAAGTCGTGCTGTATGTCGGCCGAATCGCGCAGTCAAAGGGTCTTGATCTGCTCGTCGATGCGTTTCGAGACATCTGGGTGCAAGACAAAAGGTTGCACCTTCTCCTCGTGGGACCCGACGACGGTTACGGCGCCTCGATCGCACACCGAGTATCACGCCTCGGGCTCAACGCTTGCGTCACGCTGACCGGCCGCGTTTCCGAACAGGAGAAACTCGCCGCGTACCGGGAGGCCGATGTCTTCGCATTTCCGTCCTATACGGAGGCCTTCGGATTGGCCATGCTAGAGGCGATGGGCTGCGGACTACCGGTTCTCACCACGGATCGTGTGTCACTGGCGCGAGACCTCGTGGAAGCAAACGCCGCACTGGTGGTGCAGCTGGATACTGATTCAGTAGCTGGCGGCTTAGCTCAATTGCTCAACGACAGCGCTCATCGCCAGAGGCTCCGGTCTGCCGCCCGACAACTGGTCACTGAAAGGTTCAGCTGGAACGCCGTAGCCGAACGCTTTGTGGACCTTTATGAGTCGGTTGTCACCCGGCGAAGCCCTGTGGCAACGATTGCAAATTCGGTTTTGAATCCGAGCCGCTCGCCGGCAAATTGCAAGAAGGTGCCAGGGGTTGACCAGTAGCGGAATTCGTGAACGGCGTCGAACCGAAGCCTCAGCGCTTCAACAAGCGCTCCCGAATCAACGCCGTTGCGCACCGCATGATATTCCTCGTAGTCTGACGGCTCAGCCGCCGAGTAGATTCCGCGCAGCCGCCGCAACTGCGTCCTGATGCCCTGCCGGAGGTGACCGCGCGTAATACGCCAGGCCAGATGAGCAAAGCGGTCAGCGCGGTGGTGTAGCGGTGACATGGTGTCATATCGGAGCGGGTCCTGAAAGATCAACAGCCCCCCGCCCGGCCGCAGGCTACTGACGGCGTCGATGACGACCGTGCGGTAGTCTGGAATGTGATGCAGGACCGACCCGAAGCTGACGATGTCGAATTGCTCCTGGTCGGTTACGAGATAGGACTGTGCGTCTATGCAGAGACCGCGAGCCACGACACCGTAGCTCGCCGCGAGGGCAACGAAGCGCTCGAGCGCCAGAGGCGAAGGATCGAGTGCCACGATTTGCCTGACGCCAGCCTCGAACCAGGGGACCGAGCCAAGACCGCCCCCGGCTCCCAACTCCAAGACTGATACGGCCGCTGCGTCCAATCCCGTACCATCGATCACCTTGGCGATCAATGCCCGGTGGAGCCGCAGGAGACTGGAATGTTTCAAATGTGGCGAGGAGGCGATGAGCTGCGCCTCACTTGCCTCATTGAAGGCGGTCACATTCGCCTCCAGCGCCAGGGCATCTTCGCCGGAACGATCCGCCGCCGTATGTCCGTCGCCCGACATTCTTGACGATATTGCGGCCGAGTCCGGTATCGCTGGAAAGGCGCGCCGGGACCTGCGGAGCATTGCGGCATTCTATCCGGCGGCGTGACTGAGATGCGTTTAGGCATCGACATGATTTCCGCCGGTGAGGGCGTCGGTCTATCGTCCGGGGGGATGACGGTTTACTATGCGGGCCTCTCCAAGGCGCTCGCCGCCATGTCGTCCGTCGATGAGGTGGTTGCCTTCGTTCCGCCGTCGGTCGGAGACTTCCCTGTTCCGGAGAGTCGCAAGCTGCACCTCCGCGAATGCCAGGGTTTGCCTCGTCACCGGGTCGGGCGTGTTCTCTACGAACAGAGCTTATTTGCCCTGGCCGCGTCCCAGGCACCGATCGACGTGCTGCTCTCGACTTGCAACACGCGCCCGCTCTTGTATCGCCGTCCAAATGTCGTTGTGCTGCAGTCGATTCAGTATCTGTTTTTCCCCGAAGTGTTCGGGCGGTTGCGGCGCACCTATCTGAGCGCTATCGTCCCGGCCTCGCTCCGGTCCGCCCAGGCGGTGATCGTCGTCAGTGATTGGGAGAAGGTGGAAGCCGTTGCGCGATTCAATCTTGATCCTGATCGCGTGTTTACGGTGCATCACGGCATTTCGCATCGGGTCAGAGACGCAACGTTGACCGCGGGAGAGGCCGAGCCGGGTGCTCGTCCTGACATCGTGATGGCCTCCAGCCTCTACAGCTACAAGAACCATGTCCGCCTCATCAAGGCCTATGCCGACTTGCGTCGCCGCAAGACGATCCCCCACCACCTCGTCCTCATCGGTGGCGATGCCGACCTGAGCCGCCGGGATCTCGCGCGGGTCGCGGATGAAAACGGCGTTGGAGAACAAGTCGAGCTCTTAGGGTCAGTCCCGCATCAAGCCATCCCCCGACTAATCGCGCACGCCGACGTGGTCGTTTATCCGAGCCTTTGTGAGACATTCGGCCTGCCGATCCTGGAGGCACTCGCCCTGGGACGCCCCCTCGTGACCTCCAGCGTAGGTGCCATGGCAGAAATCGCGGGCAACGCGGCACGGCTCGTCGATCCGATGGACGTGGCAAGCATCGCTGACGGCCTGGAGGACGCGATTTTCAATGACTCGTTACGGTTGCGCCTACGGATCGCCGGGCCGCAACGGGCCGCTCTCTTTACCTGGGAGCGGTGTGCCGAGGGGACGGTCCGTGCCCTGCGCTACGCAACCAACCAGGCCTAATCGATCAATCAGCCGGTCGCCAGCATCCTGGAAACGGCCGCGCTCCAGGACCCAAGGACCGCCGGCTTGGCGAAGTGAAGCTCTACGTAGCGGCGTCCTGCCTCGCCCATAACCTGTCGACCCGCCGGGTCGCGGCGAATGCGGTCGACGGCGGCAGCGAACAGCTTCGGCTCGGCGGGTGGCACGACTATCCCACAGCCGGCTTCACGAATGACGTCAGCCGCCTCGCTACGGTCGTTGACCACCGCGATGATGGGCCGGACAGCTGCCATGTAGGCAAGGAGCTTCGACGGTGCAACGCTGTCGACCACCGCTTTCAGTTGATGGACGACGAGGATGTCCGCGGCGGCAAGCGTACTCGCGAAGTCGTCCTGGAGCGGGACGAACCGCACGTTGGTGATGCCTTCGGTCCTCACCTTCTGCTCCAGCGCCCCCTTGTCCTGGCCATCCCCGACCAGTGCCAGCACCGCTGAGCCTGGTGGTAGCCCATGGACGGCGTCGATGAGAGCGGTCAGGTCTTGTTTGGCGCCCATATTGCCAGCGTGCAAGAGGAGGCACTGAGCCGGAGTGACCCCCAAGGATGCGCGAAAGGTCGCCGCGTTGGGGTAGCGGTCAAACTTGCTGGTCTCAACCCAGTTGGGGAGCAGGCGCAGCTTCTGCTCCGGGACGCCCTTGGCCAGCAAATTGGCTTGTAGTCCGTTGCTGATGACGCCAATCGCTCGGACGTGCCGGTAGACGAACCGCTCCAGGCCGCGCGCGGCCGCGACCATGCGGCCTTCTCGGATCAGCCCCGCGGTCACCGCCACGTCGGGGACGAGGTCCTGAAGGTGGAGCAAGACGGGAGCGTGATGGAGCCGGCCAATCAGCAAGGCCGTTAGAGCGAGCTGTAATGGCGGACACACGCAGATGATCGCGTTGGCTCGCGGACCGATAACCGCCGTTGCGGTTGTCGCCGCCAGTGAGGAGTCATATAGAAGGCGTTGCCGCAGGCTTCGCCTGGTGGGAATATAGACCCACCCTCGCCGGATTTCTACCCCGTTTTGACGCTCGCGCCGCCGCCGCCCCCGGGCATATCGCGGGTCAACCCGCCAGGCCGGGTAGTGGGGAAAGGTCGTCGCGACCGTGACCGAATAGCCCTCTTTGACGAAGTGCTCCGCGATGCCCGTGGTGAATGGCCCAATCCCGGTCACCTCGGGGGCATAGTTCATGCCCAGTATCAGCAAATGAGCAGCTCCTTCGACCATCTGATTACCTACACTGAGCCTCGTGTCGGAGGGGAGGTCTTCGAAGCGCGGCCGCGGTTTGCGCTCCCGCTGGCTGTGGGCCGGCGCTGCGTTCCTGCTCGTGCTTGTCGTTGCGGCGGGAGTCTTTGCCGTTCGCCTGAAAAACCTTGTCAACAGCGAAGTCGCCGAGGCGACGCTCGCGAAGGATGAGCTGCTGGATGGGGTCCATTTGCTCAAGTCGGCCGGTATGAGCCTGACCCCAGATCAATCGATTCGGGTCGTCTCAGATTTCCAAAAGGCCGACCAGCGCTTCGCCCACGTAAATGCAGTCCTTAAGCATAGCCGCTCGATTGGCATAGTCCAGGCACTCCCATTCGCCGGGGACCAGGTCAAGGCGTCCATGGCCCTCTCTGATATGGGCTGGCACTTCGCGAGGACCGGCACCATGCTGGTCGATGCGCTCGACACGGCGCTGGCTTCACAGCCGCCCGGCACTGCCTCAGCCAAGGTGGGACCTGGTCAAAAGTTGCTGATCACGATGGAGGCGCTGGACCCGAAGCTGGCCGGGATCAGCCTCGAGCTGGATAGGGCCGCGGCCGATCGTCAAGCCGTTCCCGCGAAAGGCCTCGTGCCGCAATTGTCGGCTGCCGTGGCCCAGCTCGACGCCAAGGTCGATCTGCGGTCAGTTCGAGACGAGCTGAAAATCTTGCGAGCGATCGAGCCCGCCATTCGCGAGTTCCTTGGCGAGTCGGGGGCGCGATCGTACCTTGTCCTCCAACAGGACCCGGCGGAGTTACGGCCAACTGGTGGATTCATTGGTAGCGTCGGCTTCCTGTCATTCGACAAAGGCACGATGGCGCCATTTCAGCCGGAGGACGTGTACGCGATCGATCGCGACGCCAACGGCATCTATGGAATCAGTCGATCATCCACCCATGTTCCTGCTCCGAGTCCCTTGGTCACCACTTTCCATCTGAATAGCTGGGCATTACGAGACTCCAACTGGTGGCCGGACTTCCCGACCAGCGCCCGCCAGGCCGAATTCTTCCTGGAGAAGGAGGCCGGACGAAAAGTGGATGGCGTGATTGCCATCGATCCATACCTCATCCAGCGACTGCTCGGCGTCGTTGGTCCTGTCACGGTCCCAGAAACCGGAGATATCGTCGACCAGAAGAATTTCTTCTCAACCACCCTCTTCCGCGTTGAGCTCAACCAGGGCCCTGGGCACAAGAGCTTCCTGTCGTATGCCGCGCGAGCCATCTTTCCCAAGTTGTTGGGCACGCCATCCAAGAAGTGGCCCGCGCTTCTCGACGCTCTCCGATGGGGATGCGACGCCCGGTCTCTGCAAGCCTATATCCACGATGCGGGCGCGGAGTCTTTCGTCGATCGATTTGGGTGCGGGGGCGAACTCAGGGCGTCCAATGGCGACGGCCTGATGGTGGTCGATACCAATGTCGGCGGGAACAAGGATGACTTTTGGCTACAGCGGAAGTTTTCGATGAGCATACGAATGAACAGCGATGGGAGCGCTCACCACACCCTCCGTCTGCACTACTTCGGCCTCACCGCCCATGGGTTTCTTACCGCGCAGTGGGGCTACACGGGATGGTTGCGCGTTTACCTGCCACCCTCCAGCTCGGTAACCGGCATCAGTGGAGTGGAGCTCGCTCAGTCGACCGAGCTCGATCATCGGCTGCTGGCGGGTTGGTTGTATGTCCAGTTCTCACACACGGCCGATGTCACGATCGAATACGACGTGCCTGCCGGCACCATGCGTTCGGGCGACGGCCAGGTTCAGGTTCTATGGCAGAAACAGGCAGGGCGGCAAGCTGATTCGATCAGCGTCGAACTCGAGCCGCCGGCAGGATCGACATTGCAGTCGGCCAAGTTGGGGCCGACTCAAGTTGCGGATGGCCCGGTGAAGACGGATCTATCCGTTGACCGCGACTTCATTTTCACCTACGTCCAGCCGCATTAGCTCAGCCTCGAACAAAGACCGCCGGCAGCTGCTAACGCACCTCGCACACCGTAACGATTGGGTAAAGGTGGCTCTCGGGTGCAAGGTCGTGCCGCTGCGAAGATCGGTGTGGACCGTATCAGGCTGGTCGCACGAAATAGGGAAGGTCGCCGTTCGGACTCACCGTTGCACCTGGTGGGGAGATTCTCGCCATGGGGGTGCCACAAATGAGGGCGATCCGTACAGGGATTGGCGCCGCGCTGACGATCACCGCCCTTGTTTCAAGCGGCGTACCGGCATTGGCGTTGAACGATCGGGGCGGTCGGACAGCCGTCGCATCGCCAATCCTGTACTCGCGAGCGGAGCCGGTCCTCTACGCAGCGACGATTCCGGCGTTCGTCACCCGTTCCGGTGCCACGCTCATGCTCAACGGGCGCCCGTATCGGTTCGCCGGCCTCAACATCTACAACGCCAACAACCAGGGGCAATGCTGGTACGACCTCGGCACGGCGGCCTCCCTCGATCAGACCCTCACCGCGATTGGACCCGCCCAGAACGTCTTCCGGGCGTGGTTCTTCCAGTCCCTGGCCACATTAAACGGGCAGCGTGACTGGAGTACCTTCGATGCCACCCTCGCGGTGGCGCGCGCGCATGACGAACGGGTCATCGCCACGCTGGGCAACGACCTCAGCGATTGCGAAGGGCCAGGGCCCGTCCAACGGAACGAAGCCTGGTATCGCTCCGGCTACACCAGCCTCCGCGACGCCGGCATGGCCCAAACCTATCGCGCCTGGGTCGCTGACGTCGTGGCTCGCTACCGCAACGATCCGACCATCCTGGCGTGGCAGCTGATCAACGAGCCAGACCTCGCCAATCCATCCGGCCGCTGCAGCCCGAGCGCCTCGCGGACGCTGAAGCACTTTGCCCAGGACATGGCCGGGCTGGTCAAGAGCATCGATCCGAACCACCTCCTCAGCCTGGGGAGCTGGGGCCTGCTCGATTGCGGGCTCGCCGGATCCGCCTACCAGGACGTGCACAGCGTCGCGGGCATCGATCTCTGCGAAATTCACGACTACGGCGGCCCCTGGAACGTCGCGCCCCCGCTGCTCCAACTCCGGATCAACCAATGTCGCGCGTTAGGCAAGCCACTTTTCGTCGGTGAGATCGGCGTCAGGGTGCAGGACGCCGGATCGCTGGCCAGTCGGGCCTCGGCGATGCGTGCCAAGCTGTCGGCCGCGTTCGGGGCTGGCGTCACCGGCGCGTTGGTCTGGGACTGGGCGAACGGCGATCAGGGCGCTTACTCCGGCTACGAGGTCCAGCCCGGAGACCCGACGCTGCAGGTGCTGGCCGCGTTCCTATGAGGCGGGCGCCGGCGGCAGCGCGATAGCCGACACGCGATAGAGCCGCCACTCGACCCGCCTGTCCGGGCCGGCAAACTCGTGCTCGAGGGCACCCGAAGCGGCGGCGGACGGCCATAGCCCCGGAAAGGCGTGGTTGAGCGCGTCCAGCGACCCGAGCGAGTTGCCATCCGTGGGCGCCGGCACCAGGAGGTAGCGCACCCCATAGGCGGCCGGGCTGGCCATCGCCAGGGCGAAGTCGCGATCGCTGGTAATGATGAACTGGCGTGGCGCGCGCGACGCGAGGATGACGGGAAACCCGGTGAAGCTATCCACCAGCACACTCCCGTCGGCGAGCGATCGACCATCGAGATACTGCGCGACGATCGTGGCGACGGCCGTTGACGCGCCCGCCCCGGGTGTGGAGCGCCCGGCAATCGATCGCAAAACGGGCCGCTCCTCCTGGCCGGTTTGCGCGGTCAGCATGGCTCCAAAGGTCGTGGGCACCGCCACGAGCAGCATCAGGCCGGCGGCCAGCGGACTGAGCCACGACCGGCGCTCGGCCGCCAGGCCCAGGCCAACGAGAACCGTGACCAGGGGTACCACCACCACAAGCTGGCGCAGCCAGGGGAACGTGAGGTCGAGCACGCTGGCCGCGACGATCGCAATCGCCAGCGGCCCCAGCAGGCCAATGCCGGCGAGCGACGCGCGGGCGCGGCCGCTCAGCCAGCCGATAACGAGCACCACTCCCGCGGCCGGCAGCGCCGGTTCGAGCGCGAGTAGCTGGATCAAGGTGCGCTGCGGGCTCGCGATGGCATTGGCAGCGACGATCCCGTGGGTCCGCAGGGCATCGAGCTGCGCCAGGTAGCCATAGTTAGATAGGAGCTGCGGCAGGGCATTGCCGGTCACGAGCCAGGCCGCGGCGGCCCAGAGCGCCGCGGTGGCGGCGAGCGGTAGACCGACGATGAGGGCGTCGCACACCGCCGTCAGCGCCCGTGCCCCCACCCTGCCCTCCCCCGCAAGCGGGGGACGGGAATCCCCCCGGGTAAACGACACAATTCCCACCACCGCGATCACCGTGATGCCGGCCAGCACGGCGTCGTAGCGGGTGAGGTAGGCACCCGCCAGGGCCAGACCCGCGATGATCGCCCCCACGGTGTCGGCGTCGCGCAGCCACCGCGCGAGGTGGCGACCCGCCAGCAGCAGGAAGAACACGTAGCCCGCTTCGGCAACGCCCGTGGCAGCCGTGTAGACGATCAGCGGGTGAAACGCGAACAGAAATGTCAGGACGAGCCGCGGCGTCCGTGACACGCCGCCCTCGCGCAGCAGGTTATAGAGCTGGTAGACCGCACCAGCCATGAAGACCGCGGAGACGATGCATGCGGCGAATCCCGCGTCACTCAGGGCAGGCCACAGGGCTCGCAGCGGCAGCAGCGGGAGAACCAGCAGCGACGGGAGCGGACTGCCGACGAACCCGATGGCGGCAACGTGCGGGTCGCGGCTGAAGAGGACGTACGACGCATTCGCAACCAGGCCCAGCGCCTGCGTCGAGATGACATGAAACCGAAAGACGAGCAGCGCCGCCGCGGCGAGGTAGCCGGCGCCGGCAAGGCCGAAGACCACGGCGCCCTCGGGCGGCGGGGCGGGCCGACGACGGACTCGGGCCGGAGAACGGACCCGCAGGCGTTCAGCGACCAGCATGATCCGCTACCAGGTCGACGGCGTGGGTGGGGTCGAGTCCATGCAGGCTTTTCTCCCAGAAGGAGGGAGCAACCACGAGTTGAACCACCGCCCGAATGGCTGCGATCGACATCAACCCCCAGTACAGCGGCGAGAGCATCACGGCAAGCAGCAGGTCGGGCCGACGACGGACGCGGATCGCGATCACGCTCACATATAGAGCGAGGAAGTTTCCGGCCAGCATCGAGGCCAGCGCCGGATAATAGATCGGCGCCGGGAGCAGGACGGTCAACGCGTGGGGCTGCGCGAGAAACCAGATCGCGGTCAGCGCCCAAAAGACGGGATTCAGGACCGCCACCAGGGGAACAGCGCCGAGCAGCAAGTTGATCCCGATGAACGCCCGTCCGCCGACCTCGCGCCAGAGACGGATCGGCTTGCGCATGTGCACCAGCCAGGTTTGTAAATAGCCTTTGTACCAGCGCGACCGCTGCCGCACCCAGTTGACGACGTCGCTGTTCGCCTCTTCGAGCGTGGTGGAATCGAGCACCGCTACTTCGTAGCCGAGACGCTTCAACCGTACGCCCAGGTCCGCATCCTCCGTCACGTTGAAGGGGTCCCAGGCGCCAACGGCCTCGAGGATCGCGCGCGGGATGTGCATCGACGTCCCGCCCAGGGGAACCGGCCCGCCGACACGGGCCAGCGCCGGCAGCATCAGGGAAAACCAGGTCTCGTACTCAGCGGTGAACCAGCGAGTGAGCAGGTTCTGGTGAACGTTGTGGTACGAGAGCTTCGCCTGCAGGCAGGCCACGAGCGGCGGCAATCGGCGGAAGGCGGCCACGGCCCGTCGCAGCTGCAACGGCTCCGGCTGGTCCTCGGCATCGTAAATGGTGACCAGCTCGCCCTTCGCGCCGAGCAGCCCTACGTTGCAGGCCTTCGGCTTGGTGCGAGGCAGGCCGCTGGGGATGAGGACAACTTCCCGCGGGAGTGCACTGGTCGCGAAGCGGGCGGCCGCGATTGTTTGGTGATCGTCCTCCTCGAGCAAGAGCCTGATGTCCAGCCGGTCCGCCGGATAGTCCAGGTTTTCCAGCGCCGCAATCGTGCGCGCGATGACCTCGGCTTCGTGGTAGGCGGGGACGAGGATCGTGTAGACCGGTAGCTCGGCATCCGGAATCGCCCGGGCGTCCGCGTCGCTGATCCGGACCTCCGCTGGATGCCGCAGGGCAACGCGTAACAGCACGACCCGGTAGAACAGCGTGGCCAGGTAGAGGGCCGTGCTCAGAGCGAGCAGTGTAACCAGCAGCGCCGTCGGTCGCACCAGGGCGGCGGCGATGACCGCCGCGACAAGGAGCGCGAGGAGCACGACCTGCAACCGGCTGAGGATCCGACGGGCCGACAGCTCCGGCCAGTTGATCCCGACGGCGTCGAGGCTCGGGTCGAGCTGCCTCATGAAGCGCCGGATGCCTCTTGGATCATCGAACCGGCGAGGGCACGGGCGAAACGGAGCAGGTTGCCATCAGCCGCGCCGAGCGGTACGAGGCGCTGGACGATCACACGCTCGGGGCGGGATCCGGCCGGCGATCGGACGGGCCAATCCCACCAGACCGCGAGCAGCGACATCGTCCCGCCGGGGGCGCGGTAACGATCGACATGGGCGGCAACGCCGCTGCCGAGATCCGCGACGCGCGACGACTCGAGCCGGTATCCCTGGAGCGTGGCGAGGGTCAGCGGCGACAATGCCAGGACGCGACCATCGGCCGGTGCCACCACGTCGACCACGATGCCCGCATCGCCGGCGACGCCCGTGCCGGGCAGCGTTGGCTGCGAACCGGCATAGTGATAGGTCTGACCGCCCGTTCCCCACCCGACCACGCCCTGTGGACGGGGAACGGAGGAGTCGTCAACTCGCGATAGGCCATCGACCGTCGCGGCAGGCTTTGAGGTGGCGGCGAGCCTGGGCTGGCCATCGGCCGCGAGCAACGGCGCGGCCGCCTCGAGCTGGCGGTCGGCAACCGTGGTGAAAATGGCGGCTGTACAAACCAAGCCCGCTGCAAGCAGGCCACCGCCGACGCGAACGCCCCCACCCCGACCCTCCCCCGCACGCGGGGGAGGGCGACGAACGGCCAAGCGGCGGGGGGGGAATTTCGCATTGGACGAGAGAGCCAGGGCAATCAACCCCACAACGACAACAGCCACAGCCGAGACGGCGCCCGGGATATGGGCCACGACGTTGGGCAGCGGCCACGCCAGGAAGAGAAAGACGATCGGGACGCGGTAGCGCCACAGCGCCCGAGCGCCGCATACAAGGCTAAGGGCGCCTGCGGCGAAGAAGGGTAGCCAGACGAGGTCGAGTCGCCAGGACCAGAAGAAGATCGACATCGACCCGGGCAGGAACCACATGGCGGCAGTCGCCGATCCCAGCAGCGCCAGCCCAAGGATGTAGTCGAGATAGCGATCGTGGATGTCGGGCTCGGGTCCACGCCCTCTGATAGCGATGCCGAGGACTAGCAGCAGGGCGATGGGGGGCACGATGGCGGACGCTCCCAACGCCACGTGCGCAGGGAAGCCCACCGTCAGGCTGACCAGGGAGGCCCTGAAGGCGATGCCGGTGGCAACCAGAGTGACGGCGGCCTGGGCGAGCGAAAGCATCCGCCCATCGAGATTCTCCCGGGCACGCGGGCGCGCAGCCTCCTCCAGAGGCCGTGACAGCGGGACAATCGCCTCCACCTCAGCCGGCGTCACCCTGGCCGAGATCAGCCCGGCCTCGTTCACCCCGCTGTCAGGCTACTAAAAAGTGGAACTCGCGGTCGTTGTGTCGGCCGGGGACGTCCGCTATGCTGGCCGGTGCGTTGCTTAGTGGCACCCGGCGACAGCGTAAGGGACGATCGGCATTGGCCGCCGCTCTGGCGCTGCCCGTATTCAGCCTCTTGACCGCCTGTGGTTCCAACGCGAGCAAGCCGATTCCGGCCTCCCCGATCGCGAAGGTCTCGCCCACGGCAAAAGCGGTCGTCGGTACGCGAGTCACCCGCGCCGTACCTGGCTTCCAGGGTGGGGTCATCGTTTACGCGGATGGAACCGACCCGGCCCTGCTCTCGAAGGCCCAGCGGTTGCTGGATCACCTGGTCGCGGTCAAGGTGAACAGCGTGGCGCTTGTGTTTCCGCTTTACCAGAGCAGTTGGACCTCGTCCGACGTTCACGCGGATCCGTCAAAAACGCCCACCGACGAATTTCTTGACGGGTTCATCGCGGCGGCGCACCAGCGCGATCTCGCCGTCATGGTGCGGCCACTCATCGACGACACGCCGCTGATGAAGGCGGGCCACTGGCGTGGGCAGCTGCAACCCTCCGATCCGGGCGCGTGGTATGCCGCCTACAAGACGCTGATGGTGAAGTATGCGGGGATTGCGCAAGCGGAGGACGGCGAGGTGTTCGATATCGGCACCGAGCTGAGCTCCTTGCAAAACAACACCCCGCCATGGCTTGACCTGATCGCAGCCGTCAGGGTGGTTTACACGGGACAGTTGACCTATTCCAACAATTGGGGCGGGCCCTATCCGGCATTTGGCAGCGCCCTCGACTTTGCCAGCGTCGATGCGTTCTATCCGTTATCCGCGCCGCACGGCGCGTCGGTCGCGCAGCTGATCAGCGCCTGGCAGCAATGGACGCCATTGCTGACCCAGATGCAGGCGTCACTTGGCAAGCCGGTCGTCCTCACCGAACTGGGCACGACCTCTGAGCCTGACTCGTATCGAACGCCGTACGACTGGCACCACGGCGGCGGCGTCAGCCTCGAAGCGCAGCGGCGCTACTACGCCGCCTCCTGCCAGGCGTTGAAGCCGCTGGTCGGCGGCATGTACTGGTGGGTCTATTACACGAATTGGTTCGACAAGGTGCAGCCGGCCAGCGACCCTGGCTATCAGCCGGTCGGCAAACCGGCCGAGCAGGAAATCACGGCCTGCTACCAGTAATCGGGACGGCTCAGTAGACTCTTTGCGGTGAGGAAGGCGGGCGGCGTTCTCGTCGTGCCGTTGTTACTCCTTGTCGTGACCGTGGTCACCGCCATCTGGGATTTTCGAACCGTCCGAACGGCGGACGTGCGCGCGGTTGCCGTCCAGACCACCCCCACTCCCCCGCCGACCATCGCGGTCATCCATCCGCGAGGCAAGGCTCAAGACTTTGTGGCGGGCGTCTCGGTCGTGATTTACGGCAACGATCCGTATTTCACCGACAAAGCGCAGGCATTGCTCAATCGCCTTGCCACCCTCGGCGCCAACAGCGTGTCCCTCGTCATTCCGGTGTTTCAGCAAGGCTGGGCCGCCAGCGAGGTGTACGCCGATCCGGTCAAGACCCCGAGCGACGCCGCCATCGGCGTGTTTGCCAGCCAGGCTCGACGCCGCGGCTTCACGGTGATGCTCCGGCCGCTGCTGGACATCGTGGTGCCGCAAGATGGCACCCACTGGCGCGGCACGATTCAGCCGCAGGATGGCGCGCAGTGGAAATCGACGTACTCAGCGCTTGTGATCAAGTACGCCCGCCTCGCTGAACAAGACCACATCGCGATCATGGATATCGGGTCGGAACTTGACTCGATGGAGCGCGACGGCGCGTACTGGCAGGGACTCGTCAACGGGGTGCGCGCCGAATTCCACGGCCAGGTGACTTATTCGTCAAACTGGGCGAAGAGCTTTCCTTCATTCGGGAAGTCGCTCGACTTCGTCAGTGTTGACGCGTACTTCCCGCTCAAGGCACCCGCCACGGCCTCGGTCGGCGATCTGGTCGCGGCCTGGCAACAGTGGGTCAATCGGCTCAAACGAATGAGCCAATCATTCGGCAAGCCGCTTGTTCTTACCGAGCTGGGGACGACGTCACTAGCCGCTTCGTTTCAGCAACCGTGGCTCTGGGACAACGGTCAACCGGTTGACCTGTCTGCGCAGCAACTCTATTACGACGCCGCCTGCCAGGCGGTCGTCCCTCCCTTCGGCGGCGTGTACTGGTGGATGTACACGCTCGACCCTCCGGCCAAACCCGCGGTCGATCGCGGATTCATGATCGCCGGCAAGCCCGCCGAGACTTCGCTGGCGCACTGCTTCGGCGGTTCGGTACCGCAGCCTACCCCGTCACCCTCGCCGACGTAACCGGCGCAGATCCGCTAGCGTTCGAGACGCTGTGCACCGATTGTTACCGGCCATGCGCCAGGAGGGCTTAGATTGAGTCCGATCAGCTTCACGCAGCAAGGCATCATCACCCAGTACGAGCTCGCAAAGATCCTGATCATCACCAGCGACGGCGTGCTCGAAGTCGCGTTCCCCCTGACGGATGACGATCGACGTGACATGGAGGTCCATCTTCACGGGAAATTCGCGGGTTACCGTGCCTTCCAGGTGAAGAGCACGCTGCACCTGGCCCACCGGTTCAAGGCCTACCAGTTGTCGATGTTCTTCTCCGTCCCCAAAGACAGGCTGATCAGTCATCCAGATTTCTGGTACTTCTTCGGCTATTTCGACCTGAAGGCGATGACCTTCGCCAACCCAGTCTTCATCGTCCCGTCGGCTGAAGTCCACTCGCACGCATCGCCGCGTCTGGACGGTGACCGCTGGACCTTCAACTTCAGCGCGAGCCTCGATCCGTCCTCGCAGGACCGGTGGGTCCCGTCCCGCGTCCAGACTCATGAGGTTGGCAGACGCGTCCTCGAGATCTTCGCGAATGAGCAGGTGCGCCGGGGCGCCTCTCCGCTACCTGCTGCGTTGGCCGAGCTCGATGGACTCGTCATGGTGGGTCAGCGGGCGTGACGAAACTAGTAGCGGAATTGGCACAGCTCGACGGACGGGTCCCGGTGAGCCAGGCATCGGCGAGCTCCGGCAGGCACGCGCCTCCCTGGGTGTAACCCGGCGCTGTACCGGATCGTAGAAGCCGTTTAGGTCCGGGCAACGCCCGACCTCACAACAGGGGGAGACCAATTGCGGTTGAGGACTCTCGCGACGAGGGGCATGGTTTCGGCCATGGTTGGATGCCTGATCACAATCCCTATTCCGGTGCAGGCCGCCAGCCCGGGCATGGTCTCGATGATCGCCTCGGCCAGCTGCAACACCGGTTCCGGCTATTGTTTCGCCCCGTCCGTGATCACCATTCCGGTTGGCGGAAGCGTGACCTGGACGAACACGACCGCGACGCAGCACACCGCAACCGACGACGGCAGCGTATGGACCACCCCGACCGTAACGACCAGCGCCACATTGACCTTCTCCACCCCTGGCACCTTCACCTACCACTGCGCGATACACCCCGATATGCACGGCACGCTCCTCGTTGGCGGGACGTACGCCGCCAACGTCAGCACCCAGCAGTACACCCTGTCTGGCAGCGACGGTACCACCTGGAACGACATCGACCCCAGCCACCTCGGCCTCAGCGTTACACCGGCTACGGACTCCATGGCGGTGCTATCAGCTGGTGCGGACCTGTGGACCGAGAACGCGGGCTACAACCAGGATCTCGGGATCAACGTCGGCGGCACTATCGTGGCGTGGAAGGAAAGCGGCGGCTTCGCCGGCACCTTCTCCCCCAATGCCGCCTTCGTCCAGACCGTCTTCCCCATGACGGCCGGGATAACCTATGGGATCAAGCTGCAGTGGAAGGCGAACAAGAGCGCCGGTGCGGCGATCATCGCCGCCGGAGCCGGCCCCTGGCCTCTGGGTACGAGCAACTTCTCGCCGACCACGCTCAGCGCTCGCCTGATCCCGGTCAGTCCGATCATGGTGCAGACCGCGGTCAGCACCCAGCAGTACCAGCTGCTCAATAGCGATGGCACCACCTGGCAGGACCTCGACGCCACCAACCTGGCCCTCACGGTCACGCCGACCGCCAACTCGTTGGCGATCATTTCGGGCAACGCCGACCTCTGGACCACGATGCCCGCCTTCAATCAGGACCTGGGGATCTTTCTGCAGGAATCCGACAGCACCCAGTACCCGGGCAACATCGTCGCCTGGAAGGAGAGTGGCGGTTTTGCCGGCACCTTCTCCCCCAACGCCGCCTTCGTGCAGACCGTGCTCCCGCTGACGGCCAACACCACCTACCACCTGAAGCTGCGCTGGAAGACCAACAAGAACACCAACACCAACGGCGAGGTGATCGTGGCCGGGGCCGGCCCCTGGCCCGCTGGGTCCGGCAGCTTCTCACCGACCCGGTTGACCGTCCAACTGGTCCCAGCCGGGACCAATCCCACCACCGCGGTCAGCACCCAGCAGTACCTGTCGACCAACAGCGATGGCACCACCTGGCAGGACCTCGACGCGACCAACCTGGGCCTGGCCGTGACCCCGGCGACCAGCTGCCTGGCGGTGGTCTCCGGCAACGCCGACCTCTGGACGACGCAGCCGGGCTACAACCAGGACCTCGGGATCTACGTCCAGGAGGCGAACGCCGCCCAGTACCCGGGCAATATCGTCGCCTGGAAGGAGAGCGGCGGCTTCGCCGGCACCTTCTCCCCCAACGCCGCTTTCGTGCAGGCCGTCTTCCCCATGAGCGGCAGCCTCACCTACCACCTGAAGTTGCGCTGGAAGACCAACAAAAACACCAACAACAGCGGCGAGACCATCGTGGCCGGGGCTGGCCCCTGGCCCGCCAGCACGACACAATTCTCTCCCACCCGGCTCACCGTCCAGCTGGTCTCCTGTTCCTGAGAAGGGCCGCGCGTAAAATCTGGACAGACTCCCGGACCGTTCACCGGTTGACAGATCAGCCGGAGTCCATACGCTTGTCTCCAATGCGCCCAACGCAGAACAACGGAGGGGTCACGCACAAGAGGCAACGGATCGCGAGGCGCTCGCGCCCCGCCCTTGGAGCGCTACTCTGCGGTCTTGCCGCTGTCCTCTTATCGTGCCCCCAATCGGTAGCGGTCGCGGGGTCGAGCACGGGCGATCCATCACCGCCGAAGCACTACAGACAAGGCGAGCAAGCGAGAAGCGCCAGGCTCTCCAACGCTCATAGCTCCGCGGCGACCCATAGCCCATTCCGTACCCTGCCGTTGCTCGCGTTCAGCGGCCGAGAAGACAACAAAATCGGCCAGGGCAGGATTCAGGGGGTGCGGGACGTATCACAGGCAGGATCATCAGCAGTCGGAGCCGCTGCCGGCCGTGCCAGCCAATTCGCATCAGACCAGGCGGGGACGATCTTCGCAGCAACAAGTTATCGTCAGCAAATCGGCTGGTTTGGCCAGGATCAGGCCGTGACGCCCCCCGACACCCAGTTGGCCGTCGGACCAACCAGGCTGATCGAGATGACCAATTCGGCTGGATCGATTTGGTCCAAAACCGGCACCCTGCTTTCCGTCTTCGATCTCAACGTTTTTTATGCTGCGCCGACAGGCTATGGCGTGAGTGACCCAAGGGTGCTATACGATCTGTCAACGCAGCGCTGGGTTGCCTCGGCATTCGCCTTCGATTCCTCCGGCAACAGCCAGATGTACTTGGCTGTATCCGAAACCGCCGACCCGGTTGCCAACTGGTGGGTCTACGTGGTAACTAAAAACACGTCCGGAATCGTTACCGATCAGCCCAAGCTTGGAGTCACGACCGACAAGGTGGTTCTGAGTTGGAATGACTTCCTCAAGGCAACAACATTTGGCGGCCAGGAGACGTGGATCCTCCAGAAGGCAACGGTATATGCAGGCCTCGCCTACAACGCTGTCTCCTTCGGGCCGGATACGCACCGCTTTTCGGTCGTTCCGACAATCGACGAAACGCCAACGTCGACAGCCTTTCTTACATACAACGGTGACCTACTCCGAGGCACCCAATATGGCGGTGCTTATGTCGGAGTCGTGTCGATCACGGGGACACCAGACCAAGGAAACGTTGTTTGGTCGGAAACCGACCTCGCGATTGTCGCAACCCACATACCCCCCAATGCCCTGCAGCCCGGCGGAGGCCCTCTTCTTGCCACCAACGATGACCGCTTCACGTCCGCTGTCTGGCAAAACAACAGGATGTGGTTTGCTGGAAACGACGCCTGCAGCTTCGCCGGAGATACGACAGTGCGCTCCTGTGCAAAGCTCGTTCAGGTTTCCACGACTGCGCCCCCAGCGGTTCTGCAAGATATCGATGCTGGGGTGAGTGGGGGCTACGTTTACTTCCCTGCAGTCGGACTCGATTCTTCAGACAACCTGTTCGTTGGCTTCAGCCAATCATCCTCGAGCACTTACGCTGGCTTCTTCGCCAGCGGCAAGCCAGCCGCCAACACGAATTTGACACCAGAGGTTCCAATTGCCGCCGGCCAGGGCATCTATAACTGCGGGACGAATTGCCGAACACCCGCCGGTGCCGAACGCTGGGGTGATTACTCCGGCGCAGAGGTCGATCCTGCCGATCCGACAACAGTTTGGGTCGCTGGTGAGTACATGGCTTCTGCCACCGACTCGCTCAATTGGGGTACGGCCGTGGCGAGCGTGTCGCTCACGGCAAACGACGCATACAGCGTGGTCAGCAGGCAACAGTACCAACTGGCAAATAGCGATGGGACAACGTGGACGGATATCGACGGAGGCAACCTCAGCCTGACGATTACGCCCAGTGTTAATTCGTCCGCGGTGCTGGGCGGGAACGCGGACTTATGGACCACCCAGCCGGGCTACAGCCAGGACCTCGGCCTCTACGTCGCCGAGGCCGACGCCACCCAGTACCCGGGCCACATCGTGGCCTGGAAGGAGAGCGGCGGCTTCGCCGGCACCTTCTCCCCCAATGCTGCCTTCGTCCAGACCGTCTTCTCCATGGCGGGCGGGACGACCTATCACGTCAAGCTGCAGTGGAAGACTAACCACGGCACGGGCACCAGCGGCGAAATCATCGCCGCCGGGGCGGGCCCCTGGCCTCTGGGTACGAGCAACTTCTCGCCGACCACGCTCAGCGTTCGCCTGATCCCGGTCAGTCCGATCATGGTGCAGACCGCGGTCAGCACCCAGCAGTACCAGCTGCTCAATAGCGATGGCACCACCTGGCAGGACCTCGACGCCACCAACCTGGCCCTCACGGTCACGCCCAACGCCAACTCATTGGCGATCATTTCCGGCAACGCCGACCTCTGGACCACGATGCCCGCCTTCAATCAGGACCTGGGGATCTTTCTGCAGGAATCCGACAGCACCCAGTACCCGGGCAACATCGTCGCCTGGAAGGAGAGTGGCGGTTTTGCCG
>Ga0207646_10000521_pt1 | contig 51232 bp, 54 predicted proteins | sample KBSK5502metaG_FD_184343 | JGI IMG/M metagenome (GOLD analysis project Ga0207646, IMG submission 184343) | Corn, switchgrass and miscanthus rhizosphere microbial communities from Kellogg Biological Station, Michigan, USA - KBS K5-50-2 metaG... | ecosystem: Host-associated > Plants > Roots >...
CAGGCACTGCATAAGCATGTTCATTTCGGCCAGGTAGCATGCAAATGGATTGAGATCAAAACCCAAAAATGTGTTGGCCAGTATTTGAAGGGCATATGCCGGGCTGACCTCGTGGTCAATAACCAGGCGCTGTAAAATATGCCTTTTGCGTGCCGCCGCTGCCGTCAGAAACGAACCGCTGCCACACGAGAGATCACCAACCGTCTTTTCTAAGAAGTCCATACATTTCTTGTAGTCATAAGATATGTCTGTAAAGGTGGGGATGCCGAGCGAATCAAGCATATAGTCAACCACTTGCGGTGGCGTGTAGAATTGCCCTTTTGTGCTGCGCTCCTTATTTGCAATGTAGCCCTCGTTGTAAACTCTTCCCAATATATCCACGCCTGGTGGACTTCCAAAGAGGTTTGTATCATTTGTATCAGTTGTGTCGGTTGTATCGCTGCGTGGGGATTTTCGGGAGACGGCTCCTATTCCCGAATTGGTCTCGTGAGTATGCACTGGCCCCTTGAAGCTAAAATAGTTGAGCAGTGTATACAGAGCCAGGATAATCTGCTCATCAGCAGTGAACCAGTCGTAAGATCCCTGGTGGTAGAAAGGATTGTCGTGATCCAGACCTGCACGCTGGTATATTTGCTTGAGGAGCCGGAAATAGGTGGCTGAAATACGCGAGAGCAGGTCACTACAAGCTTGCATGTCGGGTACGGAAGCATCATGATGAGTGAGACAAGCTGAAGTCAGTCCATAATCCTCGCAGACGCGCACAAAAAAGATACGCGCAAAAAGCATGTAGGTGGTTTGCAAACAGAATTCAACCTGTGGATTACTAAAGCTGCTTCCCACTCCAGCATGCCAGGCATGGTAGGCTTCGAGCGTTTTCTTGCTGAGCACGTAATCTTTATCGAGGAAGTCCATGGCAACGTGAGTGCATGAGGTCTGCTGCTGGTATTCAGCATAAAGCCGTTGATGCAAGGCGAATTGAGCACGAACCTGTTTATGCATTGAATCTAGCGTTGGTTTGAGTTGTTTTACAAGAGCTTCTACCCGCTCAGGTTGGTGCATGATTTCTCCTGAAAGATTGCGCTTAGCTACGCTGAAGAGAACTTGGATGCCACGAGCGCATAGATGATGTGTTAAAATGACTCTTCTATCCTCAGCAACTTTTCCGCATTATGCATGAATTGTTACAAAAATTCAAGACAATCGGTCTGAGTGAAATTTGTCTCATAATTTGGGTTCTTCCGCAGCTTCGCTGATTTTGATATCATGTAAAAGCTATGCTAGAGCAGCCAGTCACTATTAGAGGTTTGGAGAAATGACAAAACAAGTGCCGCAGAAAAAAGCAGCAACCTGCCGTTGAACATGACTTTTTCCTGTGAGTGTGAGAAAAGAAGAGGAGTTCTTTGCTGGTTTCGTTAATATCAATAGATGCACTTCTGGTCTTCCACGCCAGAGCGCTGCGAGGAAACAGTTGTGGGAGTAACCAGCTGTGTTCTCTGAACCTTTGTGGAAGCGGGACCACGATAAAGGCAGAGTTTCCGTCTAGTGCCCATGGTAGAAAGGAATCGTCATGCATCCTCAGCTCACCCGGTTCTCTGGATCATCCCTATGTCTGCTGTTGTCTGTCATATACCTCCTTCTCACCCTGTTCCTGGCAGGCTGCGGCTCCCTTGATGCCAGCTCAAGCACTCATAACAGTACGCCAACCACCAGCACTACGGGAAACACGACTCCGACCACAGCTGAGCAGACAGCCACAGCCAGCGCTACATCCACGCCAACTGCCGCGCCAACACATGGCGGAACAACTCCAACGGCGACCGCGACCCCCGCACCTGTCCCGTTCGAGGTGACAGGCGTGGCGTTCGGCGCGTGGCCCGGCGACCACCAGGGAGTGTGTAGAACCAACACGTTCTTTACCGCGAGTGTACTCATCTACGCGCCGGCGCATAATCCCGGCGGCACAGTGACGTATACCTGGCTGAGAAGCGATACGAGCACTATCACCCCCAGTACCGTTACATTCACCACTGGCACGACCTCCAGGATTGTGACCTCTATCTGGTCCCTGAGCGCGAATCAGGGCAATGGCAGCGCGTACTGGGTAGCCTTGAAAACACTTTCGCCCGAGGTGCTAACCACTCCTCAGATCACCTATCACCATACCTGTCAGCGCCAGGTGCAGAGTATCAGCGTCACGGTTTCGCCGACCCTCGGCTGCAATTCGGTCACGAAGACCTTCACGTTTAGCGCGGCCGTCAACATGTCGCCTGGACCGAGCAACGTGATGTTGACCTCTACATGGAAGCGCTCCGATGGCACGAGTGGGACAACGACTACTGGCATCGTTCCCCAGAGCACTACTACGGTCACGCTCTCAGATAGTTGGAGCCTGACAGCCCCGATCACGAAAGGCACCTACTGGGAGGAGCTTTCTGTCACTGCTCCCAATAGCGTTACCTCCAATCAGACCACATTTGACATCACCAGCTGCTAACGTGAGTTTTCTGGAATGAGAGCGTGTGTGTGCCGACACGAAAGATTTGGAACGATGGTTCTGTTGAGAAGTTGAGGGACGCTGATATTCCATGAAACCATCTGAAAGTTTTGAGGTGAAGTGCATTTCACCTGAGTGGATGGTGAAGTTTCATTCTGGCTATGAACTTGATGGAAATGATTATCGTGATGTTTCTGCACTGTGTGAGCGATTTGGCATTGCTCTGCCGGCTTAGTACGAACGATTTACTCAAGAAGGTGCTGGGTGATACTCTTCAAGAAGGTTTCAGCGCATCTTGTCAATACCTTTGCAGCGTGATATAATCGCAACGTGCCTGCGGTTCTGTAGGCTCATCGATGATCGGGCGTGGCCAAGCGGTAAGGCAGTGGACTTTGGATCCTACAACGAGTCGAGAGTAATATTTTTCATCTCCGCTATTATTCCTCCAGTTGACAACGAAACAATAATCATGCATATACATATACCTTTTTACAACGGAGGGTTCCCCCTCGATTATATACTCTGTAATGTGTAACGCATAGAACCAACCTACCAGGACCACCTCCAAAGCCACAATACAACCACTCCTACTACATACTACAGCAACTTTGACAGCAAATCTCACAAATCCCCATACAGATCATCCATCTTATTTGTAAATTTTGGAAGTAAATGGGCAGATTCTGAAGAAATTTGCTACGTACATGGGTGAGTTCGCAAGAGGCCCGAAACAGCCAGCAGAGCGGAACAAGCTTTCTTCGGGCAATGTGCAAAGATGTTTCTCTCTCCTCTTGCTCGTTTGACCGCCCACCTACTTACCAAGATTCCAGCCACCTACTTTCAAAATTTACAAGATGACGAGTGAGAGCCAGGCGTCCGTGCCTTTAGAGGGAATCGGTTATTGCCCAGCATTCCTTAAAGTTCTGCCTTTTTAAATCTGCTTGCTTGATCCAATAGGAGAGGGAACCATTGTCTCCCCATGTCACCTGGGCATACTCATCGGTATCGATCTGCAGCAGGTGGATCCACTCTAAAGCACTGGTTTTGATGGATGCTTTCGTTTCCTCATCCAGGTGAGTCCACTGCTCAAGCGCGACATGGAGACTTGCTAACTGGCAAAGGAGTTGCATGTCACCTTGCATCTGGAAAGGGTAGCCCAGGAGCCGATGATGATGGTACACATTATCACCAGTACCCAGCAAGACATCATCAAAGGTCTGGAGCAGATTCCTGTACTGCTTGCGTTCGTCCTTCCCCAGGTGTAGTGAGGAGATCATGGCAGACTCTACAGGCGGCAACGTCAAGGCAGGCCCAAATTGGAGCGTGCAGCCCGGGAGTAGAGCTTCTTGAGCTAATCCTTCCGGGACAGGCGTTGCGTGCAGATCAGCCGTCTTCCCATCGAAAAAGAGACCCCCCCAGCTCTCAGGCTCGTACCGATCGATGTAGTCCCACACTTTCGTATCAAACCCCTGAGAAAGGCTCTGCGACTGGCAGAAAAAGTAGAGGAAGCCACAGGCTGGAAGAAGCTGCTCCAGATCATAAGGAGCCACCTCTTGCAAGTTGATCTGGACCAGGAACACCATTGGCACCTCTTTCCAGCTTGGCCAAGTGAGCGTTGGTGGCAGATCGGGAAGCCCGCCGAGTTTTGATGCTCCCACAGGCAAGGGATGAGCAGAGGCAGGGCTGCTTTCCATACGAATAGCAGGCTTAAGGAAGAGCTTCAAGTGCTCAGTAACGGGTCCAAGGCCGCTCTGGTCAATCAACTGGCAGGCTTGCTGATAGCGTGGGTGATCCATATGTTACTCCAGTAGATGAGAGCAGCATGACAAGATACATACTACATTTCCTTTTCTTTCACTACAAGAAAAAACGTACATGTTGTTCGTCAGGTGTAAATTTTGGAATTACATGGGCGGATTCTGAAGAAATTTGATAATTACATGGGTGAGTTCGCAAGAGGCCCGAGAGAGTGTAAAATAGTTTGTGTAAGAGGTTAGAGCTATCACAGTATTGGTGATACTCGATGATTGCCCGTTCGACATCACCCCTATCGCCAAACTACATGTTGTAGGCATCCTCCTCTTCTGGACTCACGGCCAAGAGCGTGTTGAGTTCCTCTAATTCCCCTGCGATCCCTGGACTGGTTTGCTTTTTATTTCGCATATTGTAGTGCCGAATAAGGTGGCAGTTGGCGCACAAGACGATGCACTTACTGATTTCTTTCTTGATCCTATCCAGGCTAATCCCATTACGGACTGCATCAGCGATGTTAAACTGCTTATCCTCTGCGTTAAGATGGTGAAATTGTAACGCCGCGGGATGCCGCTCACCGCAATCTACGCAGCGTAGTTGACTTTTGATATTCTGAACGTACTCGTAGGTCGCCGCCTTTTTCTCGTACATCCTGGCGAGCCGCTTCGCCTTGTGGCGTTGGTGCCATCCGCGCTGATAGTTTCGCTGATATTCCTTATACTCTTCCGAGTGGTAACGATCTTTGTCTTTGAAGGCCATCAGCTTCCTCCGGCTAGAATCTTGAAAACTTCGGGGTGACTAAGCACAAAGCCAACAACAATGCCGGTATCCTGACGAAGCAGTTCCTTGGTAAGATGGCCTTCAAGAGCAAAGTCAATCAGGTTTTGGATAATCTCTTCAATGCCTTCTTCCGATTGTTCAACGTATAAATTCCCGCGAAAGATACCTTGTCTTCCCCAGGACATACCGCGCCTGAAAGCTTGCGTTGTTACTTGTGTTGACATATGCTTCCTCTCCCTGGCTAGTCGCTATTGGTGAAGATATGTATAAGCTTATAAGTACTAGTTTTTACTTGTTAACGCTAGTATACATAGCTTTTTCCCGCTCTGTCAAGGTGAATTGACGTGGATTTGTGTTTTGGCTTATAATTACCAGAAAAACGGGGTGCTGCTGTGAGCGATAAAGATTTTCTCTCCGTCGAAGAAGTGGCGAAACGTCTTGGCTTAAAAGAAGAAACCATACGTACCTATATCCGCGAAGGATCGTTGAGCGCATATCGTTTTGGGAACGTCCTTCGTATCCGTGTCGATGATTTTGAGAAGTTTGTGCAAGAGCGAAAAATCAGGAGAGATGAGGAAAAATAATTTGGTGGTGAGTAAACGGTAATGAAGGTCATTTACAAGATCACCTATCCGAACGGCAAAATCTACATTGGCCAAGATCTCACCGACACCCTCAACTACTTTGGAAGTGCTGACAGTAGGCTCATCGAACAAGACTATACGAGAGAGCAAAGGCAAGACTTCACCATCAGAAAAGAAATACTCTTGGAGTTCCCTGACTCCACAGACAACAGCGAGATTTATCGCCATGAAATTGCGCTTATCGTTGAGTACGGGTCGAACGATCCATCGAAGGGATATAACCGGGCCCCTAAATTCAGAAAGTAAAGTTCGAAGAATTCCACAAGGTGTTAGCATCTTGTCAATACCTTGGCAGCATGATATAATCGCAACATGCTTACGATGCTGTAAGCTGATAATGATCGGGCGTAGCCAAGCGGTAAGGCAGCGGTCTTTGGAACCGCCATTTCCCAGGTTCGAATCCTGGCGCCCGAGCCATTTTGTGAGGTGGTTGGGCCTCCTACAAGTTCGAATCTTGGCGCCCGAGCCATTTTTTGTGAGATGATATTGACCTATTACAGGTTCGAATCCTGGCACCCCAGCCAATATAGGCTTTATTGATTGCAGTAATTAAAAAATACCAATGGTCATCAAACCATACAGCGCTAGCTTGACCTATCATTCCTCTAGAGCTGCCAGAACAATACAAAAAAGGTTTGCAATTTCGCTATGAACACATTTGCGAGCGTAGTGCTTGCAGCAGGTAAAGGCACTCGAATGCATTCAACGCTGCCGAAGGTGCTTCACCAGGCGGCAGGCTTGCCTCTACTGGCTTATGTACTCAATGCCATCGAAGCCATCTCCTCCGCTTCTGCATTTGCTCCGCTGGCTGCGCTAACCACCAGCCATCGTCCCCTTGTCGTGACTGGATATGGAGCAGAACAGATCGAGGCAGCCTTTGGAGACCGTTGTCTCTATGCACTGCAGGAAGAGCAGTTGGGCACCGGTCACGCGGTACTGGCTGCCCGCGAGGTCGTCGATGCGCTGAATCCTCTCCCTCAAACAGTGCTGGTTTGTTATGGTGATACCCCGCTAATTGGCAGCGAGATACTCGCTCGCGTGCTGGCCGAGCACCTCACAAGCCAGGCCACTGCGACCTTCCTCACTGCGCTCACAGAGCAGCCTTCTGACTTCGGTCGCGTCGTGCGCGATGCAGATGGCCGCGTGCGCGAGATCGTTGAGGTCAAACGCGCCTCTGAAGCGCAGATACGTATCGGGGAAATCAACTCTGGCGTCTATTGTTTTGAGCGCAGCTGGCTCTGGTCGGCTTTGCAAACGTTGCCAAGGAATGCATCAGGCGAATACTATCTCACCGACCTTGTAGGTATAGCAAGCGCCCAGGGATGCAGGGTTGCGACCGTCAGGGGTACATTTGACGAGACTATTGGCATCAACAACCGGGTACAACTGGCTGCTGTTGAGCAATTGCTACGTCGGCGTGTGCTGGAGCGTCTGATGTATGCGGGCGTAGCAATTATCGATCCAGCCACTACCTATATCGATGCAGAGGTGGAAATCGGACCTGATACCGTTATTCTTCCCGGAACCATGATTACAGGCAAAACACGTATCGGCTCGACGTGCCGCATTGGGCCAGGAACGTCCATCGATCAGTCCACCATTGGAGATGGTTGCATCGTGCGCAATTCAGTACTGGAAGAAACAACGTTTGAAGATGGGGTACGTATTGGGCCATTTGGCCATTGTCGTCCCGGTGCCTATCTTGCACGTAATGTACGTCTGGGCAACTTCGGAGAAGTGAAAAACTCGTATATTGGTGCAGAAACAGATATGCACCACTTCAGCTATGTCGGTGATGCCACGCTGGGCGAGCACGTGAATATCGGTGCCGGCACCATTACCTGTAATTATGACGGAGTACGAAAAAATCATACGAACATAGGTAACGGTGCCTCCATTGGAAGTGATACAATGTTAGTAGCCCCGGTGACAGTTGGTGAAGGTGCTATGACAGGGGCTGGTTCAGTGGTGAACCGCGATGTCCCTCCCGGAGCCGTGGTTGTTGGCGTTCCGGCGCGTGTACTGCGGATGCGCCAACCATTGGATGGCTCCTCAAAAGAGGGTGGCGAAAAGGAGTGACCGGTCTTATGGACGGCGCTGGCTTAGCCGGAAATATAGTGGCGACCCTTGGGCTTGGGGCCGTCCGCGCCGCTACCACTATACAAAGTCCGCAATTTGATTTTGAAGCGTGGCTGCAAATCATCATACTGATCGTAGCCTTACTGCTGGCTGCTATAGCTTCTGCTGCTGAAACAGCGTTTACCTCTGTCAGCCGCATTAAACTTAAGAACCAGGTGGAAGCGGGCGACGAAAAAGCCAAGAAGATAGAACAACTGCTGGCGCAACCGAATGTCTTCCTCTCTACCATCCTCGTTGTCAATAACGTGGCGGTCATCGTTGCTTCCAGTATGGCTACCGTGCTGGCGCTCCGTTTCTCGCCGAACCTGGGTGAGCTGATTGCTACGATTCTCATTTCCCTGGTTGTGCTGATCTTCTGCGAGATTACGCCGAAAACTGCTGCCGTGCAGAACCCCCTACGCTGGGCTCGCGCCCTGTTGAATCCTGTACGTGGCGCCGCGTGGCTGCTCCGCCCGGTTGTCTGGTTGTTGACCGCCATTACGAACTCCCTGGTAGGTCTGCTGGGCGGCAAGATGAAACACCGTGGTCCCTTTGTGACGGAAGAAGAGCTGCGTTTGCTGGTGAATGTGGGCGAGGAAGAAGGTGTACTCGAAGAAGAGGAAACAGAGATGATCCGCAGCATCTTCGAGTTTGCCGATACAACCGTGCGCGAGGTGATGATACCGCGTATCGACATGGTAATGCTGGAGAGCGATGCCACCGTCGATGAGGCGGTAGATCTGGCTTTGCAGGGCGGCTTTTCGCGAATCCCGGTCTACGAAGAAACAATCGATAACATTATCGGCGTGTTGTATACCAAAGACATGCTCAGGCAATTGCGCGAAGACCACAATACCTTACCGATACGTGACCTGGTGCGCCCGGCATACTTTGTGCCCGTGACGAAAAAGCTCGATGACTTGCTGCGTGAAATCCGCCAGAGACGCATACACATGGTGATTGTCATCGATGAATATGGTTCGGTGGCAGGGCTGGTTACTATTGAGGATCTGGTCGAGGAAATTGTTGGGGACATTCGGGACGAGTATGACCGTGAAGAGAACCTATACGAGCAAGTCAATCAGTACGAGTACATCTTTGATGCCAAGATCAGCATTGACGAGTTCAATGAGCTAATGGATATGGACCTCGGAGACGAGGATTATGATACGCTGGGAGGCTTTTTATATGCCCAGCTCGACAAGATTCCTGTTGCGGGTGATACGATCACATTCAAGAATCTAACCTTTACCGTTTTAACCACTCGCGGGCGGCGCATTACCAAGGTGAGGGTGGAACGTGTACACGAGGCTTCATCCACTCCTACGCAGCAAGCACAGGAGCAAACGGGCCAGTTGCTATTGCCTCCTGGCAGAGAAATGAGTGAAGCTGACGAGCGTGACGCAAGCGAAGCCCCATCAAAGCCGCGTTCGCGTTATGAAATTAAAGAGGTATAAGTCAAGCACCCCCGCATAAAATGTGGGGGCTTGTGAAGCGACTCGGCTTGCCACCGGGGAGCCAACAAGGGTAACTGCGAGACTAGCCTGTCCAAGCTCTCGCAAGAGGGCGTCTGAAGGAAGCTGAACCATCCGGGCGTGGCGGTCCACAGGACGTTGCGCGCGCCTCCCTAACGTGCACCCGCTCCGATGGTCAGCGGCGAAGGGAATATAGTCCACTCGAAAGAGGCTTATCGCATGACACATCTGTTTGTTCCGGTGGTCGATCTGGAGCAGCGGCCCTTGATGCCGACGACCCCCGCACGGGCGCGTCGCTGGATCAAGAGCAGAAAGGCCACCGCCTTCTGGAAAGGCGGCCTCTTCTGCGTCAGGCTCAACGTCGAGCCCTCGGCGCGAGAACACCCACCCATCGCGGTGGGCATCGACCCCGGGAGTAAAAAGGAGGCGCTGGTCGTGGCATCGGCGGCGCATACCTATCTCAATCTCCAGGCCAATGCCCGCACAGGCGTCAAGGAAGCCGAGCAGCAGAGCACGCAGATGCGCCGCACGCGTCGGGCACGCAACACCCCCTTCCGCAAGCCGCGCCACAACCGCAAGCATAGCAAGAAGAAGATCCCGCCTTCCACCAAAGCCCGCTGGCAGTGGAAACTCAGGCTGGCGAGCTGGCTTTGTCAGCTCTTCCCCGTGAGCGTCTTCGTCGTAGAGGACGTCAAGGCCCAAACGAAACAAGGCAAGCGGCGCTGGAATGGGAGCTTTTCCCCTCTGCAAGTTGGGAAACAATGGTTTTACGAGGAGTTGGGCAAGCTGGCTCCGGTCCAGACCATGCAGGGCTTCCAAACCAAGGAGCTGCGGGAGGAGTTGGGCCTGAAAAAGATCAACAAAAAGCTGGCGGAGGTGTGGCAGGCGCATTGCGTAGACGCATGGGTGCTCGCGCATGCAGCCGTCGGAGGACGCAAGACGCCTGACAATACGCGCCTGGTCTGCATCGCGCCGCTCAATTGGCATCACCGCCAGTTGCAGAAGCTGCAACCAGCAAAAGGCGGGAAACGCAGGAGAGAAGGAGGAACGCTCTCGCTCGGCATCAAGCGCGGAACGCTGGTCAAGCACCCCCAATGGGGTAAGACGTACGTGGGCGGGACGATGAACGGCAAACTGAGCCTACATGCGCCTGAGTCTGGCAAGCGGCTCACCCAATCGGCCAACGCATCCGATTGTACAAGCATCAAGTTGTTACGGTGGAGGACGCGGATGGTGCCTTTCAAAAAGGTACCCGCTTCCCCTGTCCCGAAGGAAGGAACGCCTGTTTCCTCCCCGGCATGCATGCACGGGGTATCCACAGGCGTAAAATGGTGATAATGCCCAGGCTTCCTGCTCTGCCACGTGCAGTGCGCATCGTCGAAGTTGGTCCCCGCGATGGCCTGCAGAACGAAAAGGCGCTCATCCCCACCGCGCAGAAAATACAATTCATACAGATGCTTGCCGGTGCTGGCCTGCCCGTTGTTGAAGCCACCTCGTTTGTCAGCCCACGCGCCATTCCACAATTGAGCGATGCGAGTGAGGTCATGGCTGGTCTGCCACGTCTCCCCACGACATCATATCCTGTGCTGGTTCCCAATTTGAAAGGCATGGAGCGTGCATTAGCGGCTGGTGTTCGCGCCATCGCCGTTTTTACGGCGGCCAGCGAGAGCTTCACCCGGCATAACATCAATGCCACTATTGCGGAGAGCCTTGCCAATTTCCGCCCTGTGGTAGCCTTAGCGCGGCAAGAAGGAGTGACGGTACGTGGTTATATCTCGACTGTCTTCGGTTGTCCCTATGAGGGGGCGGTGGACCCACGGCAAGTGCTCAATGTGGCGCAGGCGCTCTTAGAGATGGGCATCAACGAACTTTCTCTCGGCGATACGATCGGAGTAGCAACTCCGAACCAGGTTGTGGATGTGATTAGCCTCTTAGTCGACGACGGTGCTATTCCAGTCGAGCAACTGGCCATGCATTTCCATGATACACGCGGTACAGCCCTGGCAAACGTGCTGATGGCCTTGCAGTCAGGTATCGGCATCGTTGACTCCTCCGCAGGTGGCCTGGGTGGCTGTCCCTATGCCCCGGGAGCTGCCGGTAATTTGGCGACCGAAGACCTGCTTTACATGCTGCACGGTATGGGCATCCAGACAGGCGTTGACCTTGACAAGGTGGTTGCGGCTACGCGCTTTATTGCTCCGCTGCTGGGGCATATTCCAACCAGTAAGTATTACCAGGCAGCAGCAGTATGATGGGGGGGCGTAGGGAGTGGAACCCTGGAGCAACACTGCATTGACAGTGGGCGGACGGCTATCCCATTATTTCAGTACTTGACATTCCGTAACGGACACGATTTCTGTTCTCATGACAAACTCAGTCTCACCGGTGTATCCCTCATCGAGCACCGTCACCTTCACCAATTCCGGGCCGATCCATTCGACGCGCCCGTGCCATTCCCTGAATGGATTGGAAGGACAGCTTCTTGGTGGCAACAAGTACGTGATGATATCTCCTTTGTCAATCTGCCGCAATGCTTCTCTCCTGATATGAGGTTTGTAGGTCTCCTGCTGGAAGTGTGCTATTACTAAGCTGTGTCTCCTTTCCATGAGAGATGATAGTAGTCACGTGGAATGCTTATACAGGTGAAGTTGCGAGTGGCATCGCCTTCGCAACTTCGGAGAGCAGATCGCAGATGTGAAAGGGTTTGCGTATCACCCGTTCCATTCCTGCTAAATCATCGTGTATCTTCGCGCTCGTTGTCAACACGATGATTGGTGGGGCAACATTCCATCTCGCGCGAAACTGATGCAGGAACGTTCCATCGTTCATCGATGGGCTACTGAGATCCAAAAGAATCAATGCAGGGGAATTACCAGATCGAATGGCATGATCTGCCCATAGCAATGCTCCTGGTCCATTACAGATAGCCGAAGCACGATATCCTGCCAGTTCAAGCGCCCCACAAAGCATCTCCTGGATACCTGGAGCATCGTCGATGATCAAAACGTAAGCACGATCCTGTGGGTCGTCCACATCCTGGTCATCATTGACCGCTCCATTTATACTATCGCTTGCACAATTACTCCTATCTGATACCTTTACCATGCATATGCTCCTTATGAGACACAATTACCGTACTGCCGTAATAGTGCTGCGTTTTTGGCTAACCATAGCCATAGCATCGGCAGATGATAGGAAGACTTTGCCCCCCTTGCATTCAATCATTGCTGTAAGTTGCCGGAGACGCGTTTCATCTTCGTATCGTTTCCATAGCGGAGAGTGCGCTGACCAGGAAACCACGTCCTTGCGGCTCGGCACAGCCTTGAGTATTTCAGGGGGAATGAAGCGAACAAATTGTCCCCGGTCATCGGCATAGAGCGGTCCTAAAATAAAGCCGTCGCAGCCAGCAAGGATTCCTTCTGTGGCAATTCGTTCATACTCCCGATCAGGGATGTGCGGCAAAATTGGTCGCACTGAGATGAATACCGGAATTCCTATCCGCTTGAGAGCTGCAACTCCTCTCATCCGCTCAACAGGTGGAGGGGTATGCGGTTCTACACAAGACGCGGAATCCCAGCAACTTACCGAGATCAAAGCGCTTAAAGTGGTTCCCTCTTCCTCCATGTGGCGCTGAATATCTTCGAGCGCATTGAGGGTTGATACTTCGAGTGATGCCTTGGTACTGAAGTTCACATGCTTGCCTATTGTAGCCAGTCGTCTTAGCATCGCGATGCCGCGTTCTGGGCGAGCAAAGGGATCACCGTCATAGCCGAACTGGATCGTCTCGCACGGGGTAGTGTGTGCAAAGTTTTGAACCTGGAGAAGAACTTCCTCTGCAGGGATTTTCGATAGCCCAACCTCCCCTCCACGCGTATAGCAATATTTACATCCGAAGGGACAAGGCTCTCCAACAGGGACAAGGACGCGGTTCTTCTCGACTTTGAACAGAATTCGCGCAGTCATGGTTTTCTCTCTGGGCGCTGTGCACTTCAACACTATCGTTTGTCCATTCTTCTTATAGACTGGAATACCTCTCATGTTACCTGGTTGCCAATTCAAATTAAATAATCTCTGAAATGAGTGTAGCATAAAACTGGTAAAAAAACTTACATTTTAGAAAAATGGTTAAAAATGTAGCATTTGTAAGCTATTCCTTCTATAATAAGCAGTTGTAAACTTACCTGGTAGAAACAGAGGTCTGTAAGATATTTCTTGTACAATAGACAATTGTAAGTCCATCTCGAAGAAACAGCGACCTGTAAGAAATTTGTGCATATAGAGCAATATGTACTGCTTCACTATTTCAGTAGCACCCTGATACTTTCTCGGGAAAGCAAACGAATGATGCTATGTGAAGAGAAGGGAGTCGGCATGATAGTGGACACACCGGAAGTGCACAACCTGGCAAAATTGTTTGTATATTTGCGCTATACGGAAATATGCAGTATGCTTTCTCCAAAAGCAGAAACGAAGGAAGCAATGCTCTGAATTGATGGGATATGTTCGCTTCTTAATCAATCAGAAAATGGGTGAGCTACATCGGCCAAGGTCGCTGACCATCGGCGTAAACCATCCGCTGGTGAGGTGTCCTGCCCGGGCGCATAAAGCTCTCGACAAGTCGATTGTGCTCAGGTATAATGTGAGCCAATGGATAGCTTGCTCCGTGGTATGGAGAACATGTGTTCAACAAGGATGAGCGTACCTCAGCGCATATGTCGCGCAGGAAAGCGCTTGTTTGCGAACACACGTGGGAGAATACCTGGTAGCCAGGGGTGTATCCTCGTGTACTGAGAGCACGTGATATCACAAACCAGATCGAGCACGTACGAAGAACCAGGCACGCTGCAAACGCAAAGAAAGGTGATACGAGACCGATGTCCACCTCTCCACAGAATCAACCCTCTTTCGGCACCTACTTCGTTCACGATCAGCAGAATGAAGAGGAACTGCATCGCTTAGTCGGCCAGGATCGGTTCGTGACCGCATCGATGGGTGGTGTCCTTTCTGAGCAAGCTGACCCGAGCGCTTTTCGGCGTGTGCTTGATATTGCCTGCGGATCGGGGGGGTGGGTGATTGAAGCCGCCCAGATGTATCCTGAGATAGCGCTGGTGGGGATTGATCTTAACCAGCGCATACTCGCTTATGCGCGTGAGCAAGCCGCAGCGCAGCACGTCGATGATAGGGTTGCGTTTCGCGTGATGGATGCGCTGGGCGTCCTGGGCTTCCCCGATGCGTCCTTTGACCTGGTCAATTTGCGCTTTGCTATCAGTTTTGTGCGCACCTGGGAGTGGCATAAATTGCTCAGGGAGATGCTACGCGTCCTGCGTCCGGGGGGCGTGATTCGTCTCACTGATGAGGAAGTCATCCATCAGAGTACCAGCCGGGGAGCCATGCAGTTCTGCGAGATGCTCTTATGCGCCCTGTTTCGATCAGGACACCTCTTCACGCAAGACAGTTCCGGGTTAACCGCCCACCTTGCCCCGCTCCTCAGTCAAGCTGGCTGCCAGGACGTACAAACCAGGAACTATGCCCTGCAGTTTCGAGCGGGAACTCCCGAAGGGCTGGCGTATGCCAAAGACGGGGAGTACCTGCTGCGAACATTCCGCCCCTTTCTTCAAAAATGGGGCTGCATGAGCAAGGAATACGAAGATCGGCAAACGCTCGCAGAAATTCGGCACCCCGATTTCTCTGCTACGTGGCATCTTCTTTCCGCCTGGGGCACCAAGCCCAAACCAGAAGCACCGCAGCCGTGACGGTCATGTGGGTCCGAACTTCGAAGTCAAAAATGCTCTCACTCTGTTCTCAGCGCCGTGTGTCTTTCCTGCTGCTGCGCCAGCTCGAAGCGCGCCTGGACCAACCGGTTCCAGGCATCTGGATTTTTGACGCGCTTGCCCTGGAGGAGCCGGTAGACCTCCAACAGATGCAAGCCCGCACGCTCAGCCAGAGCTTTGGCGGTGTGATAATCGATGTGGGAAGCGTCTTGCATGGTTCCTCCTGGTTTGCTGCGACGAACACCATACCATGGACGTTTCGGTGCATTTTGTCTTCGCGAACTGCTTCTCAGGGCTGCACATGCTCTGTCGCACGGTTTCCTCTGGCCTAAAACGTGTTTTACGATCATGTTTTAGGCCAGGAAAGGCTTGATTTTTTTCACACTCGGTTAAAGTCTGCCGTGTTTAAGTCCGCTTCATCTCAGCAGTTTGAGCGTGAACATCTGCTGTTCCAGCCAAGATAGACTATTTGGGCGGCCAGGTTCTGCTGTGCGCAACCTTCCACCTGACGATCTGTGCTTGCCTACAGGCTGCGCAGATCAGAATCGCCACTCCAGCGCACCGCAGTGAGGCCGGGACGACGTCAATCGACGCATCCGACACATAGAGCCGGGTCACACAGGTCACGCAATCCAATTCCATATCAACCACCCCGTCGAGGCAAGCAGGGCGCTCCTACCTTACGCTGTTCCTCACGTGGTGCTTTTGCTTTGTCATGGCGTTCTCCCTCGCGTTGTTCGTGATCCCCGGCGTCCACAGGCGCGTTGTCGCCAAGCAAGGTGAAGGCAAAACAACATCCCTCACCGGCTCTCCCCGTGCTTTCCACGCAGATCGCCGGGCCCAGGCCGCTTCCAGGCTGCGTACTGGCCGTCGCATTCGGCAGGCGCACAAAGCGCTGGAACAGCTGGGGGGGAGTTCCGGCGAGATACCGGGTCCCTGGTCGCTCACACATGACCACCGCGACCTTCGCGTGCGTCATTCCTGCCAGGCGATGAATCTCGTCTCAGAAGTATAACAGAACAGATGGTAAAATCAAGACATATAGGAATAGTTCCTAAAATTGTAGCATTTGTTCACAATACCCGGTTTTTCAAAAAGCGCTACGACTTCCTCTTTCATCGGATGATTGATCAATCGGAGGGAATCTGGACAGGGTGCAAAAAAGGGGATATACTAGAGCAAGCGGTTGGCTCTTGCGAAGAGTCATGCGATACGGGACGTTTTCTCCGTGAGGGATGTAGATGGTTGCCCAAGACGGGGATCTGAAGCAGATTGCATGCGTGTTCCGAACGAACCCACCTGACAGGCGAAGATGCCACCTGAACGATGCACACCGATGAGTGGAGGGACCTGAGCAGGAGCAATCGTGTCTCGGAGTGATGCACTCTACATCGTACTGCTTCGTTCGTTTCTCCGAAGCGGATGGCATTTAAGCCTGATGGCAGGCTCATTGCTCGTCCATGGACTACCAACAAGCGGCCCTCGCCAATGGCCTTATCAAGGCAACCGCTGTGAAACGAACGCACGCAGGAGGAGTGCGCTGGTCTGAAAGGAGATGATGCGGCGTGCCAGAGATCTTTCAAGGCAACAATTCGGAAGCGAGGCTGCTTGCAGATGAACGTTTCCTGCGCAAGATTGCCTATCTGTACTATGAAGATGGGCATTCCCAGGAAACTATCGCGGACATGGAGTTTTGTTCCCGGCAGATGGTTGGCAAAGCCCTGCAGAGGGCGAGAGAGCGGGGGATTGTTCGCATTGCGATCGTCCCTGATCTGCGCGCCGGTTACCTGCGCAATCTCTCCCGGGAGGTGAGGCTCCAACTGGGATTGGAGGACCTCATCCTGGTCGCTGGTAGCAACATGAATACTATTGCTCCCGAGGATATCCTGGGAGACGTGGTGATAGAGATTGCGAGCGCGGCAGCCGACTATCTCGATCAGCTGCTCACCGATGCCGATATTCTCGCGGTGTCCGGTGGAAGAACCTTTATGCGAAATCTGGTCCGCTACACCAAGCCGACCAGGGTATTGTCTCATTTGCAGGTGGTGGCAACCATTGGGTTTGTGGAGACCAGGACCAATTATGGGGACGCCAATTTGATTGCCCATGATCTTGCTGAAGCCTATGGAGCTAGTCACCTGTGGTTTCCCGCACCTGCTTTTCTGATCGATGAGGCAGGGGTACAGCGGGCGCGCACTCTCCCGATTATCAAGGAAGGCTATGACATGATGCACCGGGCCAGCATCGTCGTCACCAGTGTGTTTCCTCCGCACACCAACGAGGAACTGGTCATGCAACAGATCCTTACGAAGAAGCAGCGCGACGCGATCGAATCGTATCAGCCAGCCGCCGATATTAATCATTGGGTATTCGATGCGTCCGGTGGGTGCATTAACGAGTTCCTCACGCCGCCTCCTTACTTCCTCTCAGGGCTGGAGATCCCCCGGTTAAAGGACAAGATCAAGCAGGGTGGCACCAAAGTGATACTCGTCGCGGGAGGAAGTCCAGCGTATATCCCCGCGATTCGTGCGGTCCTGCGGGCAGAACTGGCGAATATCCTGGTCACCGACCATGTGACGGCACAACTCCTGCTCAGGGACTTCTGAGCCGAAGCAAGGGGATGAGCAGGCATGGCGCAATGCCGCTGTGCGCTCGCCTGCCCGCTCATCTCTTGCCAAATGCGCCAGCATGTTGTACACTCGTACCGAAGCAGGGAAATCGCGGAGGCGACGAAGAGATGTGCGGTAATGGATGAAGAGGCAGGAATGAACGAATGGGCGACATGTTCAGCACGAAAGCCTCGATGACGAAGAGAACAAGGAGTGTAAGGAGATGTCTACCCCTCGTGATCCCCGTCAAGAGCATGGCGGGACCTATTTTGTGCAAGATCGCTCCAATGAAGAAGAACTGACCCGGGTGGCGATCCAGGATCAGATGACCACCGCAGGTATGGGCGGGGTGCTACCAGAGCAGCCGGACCCGGCGCGCTTTCGGCAGGTACTCGATGTTGGCTGTGGGACTGGTGACTGGCTCATTGAGGTGGCTAAGACCTATCCAGACATCTCCCGCCTGGTGGGAATAGATGTGAATCACAAGATGATCGAGTATGCACGCACCCAGGCCGAAGTCCAGCAGGTCAGTGACCGGGTCGAGTTTCGTCTGATGGACGCGCTACAGATGCTCGAATTTCCCACGGATTACTTCGACCTGGTCAATCAGCGCTTTGGCGTCAGCTACCTGCGGACGTGGGATTGGCCCAAACTGCTCCATGAGTACCAGCGTGTCACACGACCAAGGGGGATCATCCGCATCACGGAAGCCACATTCATTACAGAGAGTAGCAGCCCGGCGTTGATCCGCATCTATGAACTGACCCGTAATACGCTCTACCGGGCAGGACACCTCTTTACCTTAGACAACAATGGGGTGACAAGCGAGCTTGCAGGCTTGTTGAAGCAGCCAGGAATCCAGAACGTGCAGGCACATACCCATGCGCTGGAATATCGAGCAGGCACCGCAGAAGGACGCCTCTTTTATGAGGATATGAGGCAGGTCTTTCGGACGGCCTTGCCTTTCTATCAGAAGTGGGGCCAGGCACCAGTAGACTACGAAGCGATCACCCAACAGGCACTCAGCGAGATGCAGCAGCCGGATTTTATGGCGACCTGGATACTTCTCACTGCCTGGGGGACCAAGCCACTGAAGCACACGAAAGCAGCGCCAACGCCTGAGGCGTGAGGAAATCATGATCTCCGGCTCCTGCATTTCCCAAAGGAAGTACGTGGGAATGGTTTGAGGCTTGAGATGTGGCTGACAGGAGAAACACATCATTTCGCCAAAAATGGCGATGAGTGGAAAGATCAGAACGAAACATCGTCTATTCCTCGGAGCGATTTCACTCATTTCATGCTGACATTTACAGGTTTGCTTCCCCAAGCAGTGATCGTCTGATTGGTGACAACAAAGTCCGGCTGCTGCATTTCAGCAAGCATCTGCTGATAGAGCTCTTCGTAGTCGTCGGGCACACGGATCCATTTCCGCAGAAAAGGCAGATTGGTCCGAAAGTGGTACCTCATGTCCTCGAAGAAGAGCTGCCCCTCGACCGTGCCTGTTCTGATCTCTGGCCGATAGACACGTGCGTGCACATTTTGCAGATTCTGCTGCTTGAGCAGACCCGCCAGGTCGTCGGCGACCCCATTGGCCTGCGGGCGAAAGTATTTCCCCGCCCGACTGTACGCTTGAGCAAGCAGACGAAAGAGACGGAGCAATGCCGGGCTACTGCTTTGATCGGGCAGATCGGCATCCGTTAGCCGGATGATCCCACCTGGTCGCGTCACTCGCTGGAGTTCACGCAGCACCTGGGGGCCACTCCCAGGTGCGCAGAAAGCTCAAGGCAAAGCGCAGATTGGTCAGGTCAAACACGTCTCCCGACAACTCAAAGAGACGCAGGGCATCCATGAGGCGAAACTCCACACGATCCTGGACCTGCTGGGCTTCGGCCTCCGCGCGTGCGGCCTCGATCATGCGTATGCTGATATCCACACCAACGAGGTGGGAGATGGTCGGAGCGGTTTTCGCCAGTTCAATGAGCCATCCTCCGGCGCCGCACGCCATATCCAGCACGTGATGGAAACGCGTTGGGTCTGGCTGCTCAGGCAAAACACCACCCAGAGCGACCGTAATCAGGTGCTCTTGCAACTGCAAGCGCCGCAGTTCTTCCAGATTCGAACGATCCTGGACCACATAGGTGCTGGGCCGCTCTTGATAGGGATCGGGGGGAATCGCCATAGCCGCAAACTCCTTCTTTTCCTCTCTCACTTCACTTATTGACCATCAATCGCGCACTCTGTTTCCTCCTCAATTATACTGGAGTGCAGCACACTTGTCGAGATCCCGTACTCTCGACAGGACCCCCCACCCTCAGGTATAATGGGAACAAGTGAGGGCCAAACCCCACGATGTGGAGGCAGCAACCAGGTTAAGCAAGAGTGTGACTAATAGCATAAAATGGACGAAAGGGCGAGAAATCCAATTTTTCAATACTTCCCAAACGGAATTTTCTGCACGATCCCCGATGGAAATGGGCTCACTTTCGCTGCTTGTCAGCGGGCAGGCCCTCTGGTGCGGGATGAAATTCGATTCTAGAAAAAGCACTTTCGTCCATTTTATCGCTGATTCTTGCATTCTCGGCCAGGAAATGCTTTTTTAGGAATGAGTACTGGCCTAACAATTTGAGCGTGAAAACGGATCATTGCAGCCAAGAAATGGTTTTTTAGCGGCCAACTTATCTTATGCCGTGAGTCACAATGAGAGCAAGGAGCGCGATGCCATGTCTACTCCCACGAATCCTCGCCGAGAGCATCCTAGCACGTATTTTGTACAGGATCGCTCCAATGAAGAAGAACTCAGTCGTCTGCAGACCCAGGACCAGATGGTTACTACAAGCATGGGTGGGGTGCTGCCGGAGCAGCCCGACCCAACGATCTTTCAGCGCGTGCTGGATGTGGGCTGTGGCACCGGGGGCTGGCTCATTGAGGCAGCGAAAACCTATCCGACCATGTCGCTGCTCGTGGGGGTGGACGTGAGTGGGCGCATGACCGAGTATGCGCAAGCGCAAGCAGAAGCCCAGCAGGTCAGTGATCGCGTGCAGTTCCGCACGATGGACGCCTTACTCATGCTTGAATTTCCCATTGATTACTTCGACCTGGTCAATCAGCGCTTTGGGGCCAGCTACCTGCGCACCTGGGATTGGCCCAAACTCCTGCAGGAGTTCCAGCGCGTGACTCGACCGGGCGGGGTGATCCGGGTTACAGAAAGCAATTTGATAACTGAGAGTAGCAGCTCGGCCTTGACACGTCTCAATCAGGTGTTTATTGAAGCATTCTACAGAGCAGGGCACCTCTTTACCCCGGACAGTAACGGGGTGACAAGCCAGCTCGCTCGCCTACTACACCAGTATGGACTCGAGAACGTGCAGACGCACGCCCATGCGCTGGAATACCGAGGGGGCACTGCCGAAGGACAACGCTTTTATGAGGATACAAGGCTTGGAGAGACACTATTGCCTTTCATCCGTAAGTGGACTCGGTTGCCTGAAGATTACCAGACACTCCGCCAACAGGTACTCAGCGACATGCAGCAGCCGGACTTCGTGGCGACATGGAGGCTGCTCACTGCCTGGGGGAACAAGCCGTCGTAGAAAAAGAGAGCAGCGCCAACGCCCGTGCAGCGATGAAGCAATGAGTACGTCCAGGCCAGAACTACCCAAACTGCCATAAAGCGTGTGGTTTTCGCTCTTCACGGTTGTGATACCTGGGGCTGCTGGGAATCCCTGGCATTCATACCTGGGGAGGATGTCATATGCGGTACTTGCCGAGCTGATACGCTTGTGGGTTATGAATACGTAGCCAGAGTTCAACGTACCCCACCTTGATATGCTGTAGACCAAGGTCAGCTATGAACTTGTGCAAAAGAGCCAGCGCTTCGTTCGTGTCTGTATCCTCCTCACACTGCATTTCAACTTCTAAAAAATCCCCAAGCCCTTCCACATGATCGATACTCAGGTGTACTGCCCCATCTGCATAGACTTCTCTTGTATTGTTGATGCATGCTAATTCTGTGAGATTGTTTTTTGTTACCGCCTCGCTAAAGTTGGACGAGGCAGACCAACGTGGTAAGAACCGCGTAAAAAGAGCATTCATTTTTTCACACGTGTTTGGATCGGGGAAGAGAGAAAAAGCGCGTTCCGTACTCTGACGATGTGCCGTTTCGCCTTGCTCATTGAACTTAAATTCGAGTTGACGATCATTCCTGACGCGGACAAATACTGCCTGCTGGAGTAAATCGAATCGTGGCGTATCATAATATCTGTCTACATTATGCGCTGTACTGTCGAACGTTATATGTTGGAGTCTCTCCTGCAGCTTTGGCAGTGACTTAGGAAATAACTCACATTTTAGTTCTACTTCGATCATGTTTTAGACTCTTTTATTGAAAAGTACGCGCCTAATTACGCCCAGCCGTCGTGCTTATCGATCAATGCGATTCTAGATACTCAATCGCCTTGACCAACTGAGCATCCCCGCTATGGAGAATTTGCTGCGATGTCATATGCTCCTGATTCTCTTCATCAGGTGTAAGAGGGTTTACATTGGGGCCCAGCGGGACATTGAAGCCAGGGTTGGGGATAATACCATTACCACGAATAAATTGACCATCAGGAGTCAGCCACTCGCTTGTCCCCAGGAGAACAGCGGAGCCATCGGATAGGTCAAACTCTTGCAGCACAGTACCTGTACCAAAGGTCTTTGTACCTATAATGATTGCCCGGTGGTTGTCTTGTAGAGCGCCGGAAACAATCTCTGCAGCGCTCGCCGTGTTACTGTTGACCAGCACCACAATCGTGGTAGTCGTGTCAATGGGTTGCCCATTCACCGGGACAGGCGTTCGTTGTCCGCTGCTGTCCTGCTCCAGAAGCACATTTCCTTTGCGTATATACTGGCTGGCTACGTTGATGGCCTCCTGGAGGAATCCCCCGGGATTATCGCGTAGATCAAGAATAATTTCTTTTGCCCCCATTCTTTTTGCCTGGCTGAGAGCATCTTTGAGTTGATTTGAGGCTCCATCGGAGAATTGAGTGATTTGTATATGCGCGATGTGGACATCTGCAATATAGTGCAGAGTGACGGAGGGCACCGTAATCTCTTGCCGCTTCATAGTAAATGTCGGTGTCTGATTTGTGGAAGGGCGTTTGACTGTGAGGGATACATTCGTGCCGGCAGGTCCCTGGATGAGTGAGCTGACGGTATTGAGATCTTTCCCTACGACACTCGCACCGTTTACAGCGGTAATGATATCCCCGCTTTTAAGCCCGGCCTTCGCTGCCGGTGCGCCGGGAATAGTGGAAGTGATGATGAGTTGTTTCGTTGTAGGGTCTTGCCGCAGGTAAACGCCGATACCTATAAGGGTACCGCTTAGTTGCTGGTGCTCTGCTTGTACATCCTGGGGAGTGAGGAAACGGGTATGGCCGGTATCATGCAGCACGTTGAGCATAGCGGTAATAGCCTGGTATGACATCTGCTGGTAGTTGATAGCTTTGCGATCGACATAGTTCTGGTCCACAATATTCCAGGCCTGTTGGAAGAGATTAGCATAACTCTTAGATGGGTTGCTGGGATTGAAGTTCGTATTGGTAAATGCCTGGTGACCAAACCAACCACCTAGAAATGCAATTATCATCAGAGTGGTAGTAACAACAATCTGCCCAAATACCCGGCCAAGCTGAGGTCCCTTAACTGCCGCAGGTTCTTGTGTAGATACCTGTTGTTGCGTAGAATTATTGGCGTTTGTTGCTGATGTTGGCTTGGACTCATCATCAGGTACCAATCTATGTTTCTGATCTATCCCGGGCTCTTCATACCAACGTGGATCATCGTAGCTACTCACCAGTGGCCTCCATAGTTTTTTCGATGCATGATGCGAAGCGTAGCCGCGCGAGCGGCGTTTGCATCGATATCAGTCGCTTATCAGGAAAACGTTTCTCTATTATGCAACATAAGTTTGCTTGCGGTTATGCTTACTGCGATATTTCTATCGTAGTAGCCCTCAGTATAAAAGTCAACGCTATGGGTATCGCAAAAAATTCAGGGGTGTAGTTCGGGAAAACTACACCCCTGAGATCTGGCTCCAACCATAGCTGAATCGCTGCCGGTCGTTACTCGTTCGGAGCGCTTGTCGCCCCGGTGCTTTCTTGGACAAGGGCGGGTGTTGGAGTGGTTGTAGTGTTGCTTAGGGTTGCCTGAGCAGCCTGGTGTTTTTTGGAAACAGCAGGTGGAGGAGCTTGCTTTTTCGGTGGCTCCCATCCAGGTGCACGGGAGACAATCATCGACATCATCTTCCCCTCCATAATGGGGGAGCGCTCGATAACAGCCGATCCTTTCAATACATCTGCAATTCCATCAAGCAACTTACGGCCAATATCGGGGTGGCGCATCTCCGCCCCTCGAAACTTGACACTGACTCTGACTCTATCGCCATCAGCGAGGAACTCTTGAATCTTGCGCGTCTTTACGTCTACATCGTGTTCGTCTGTACGGGGACTCAAACGAATCTCTTTCAATGTGACCGTCTTCTGATTCTTACGCGCCTCGTTTTCTTTCTTTGCCTGCTCATACTTATAGCGACCGTAGTCCATCAGTTTGCAGACTGGTGGGATGGCGTTGGGTTGCACCTCGACCAGGTCAAGGTTTCGTTCACGGGCAATATCAAGCGCACGCTGGGTGGGCATGACACCGATCATCTCGCCGTTTTCGTCGATTAAGCGCACCTCGCGAGTACGTATGCGCTCGTTCACCCGCGTTTCTCGCGAACGGTCATTCCCCCGGATATCCCTATTAATAGGCCAGACCTCCTTCTTTATGGTACTGGTAAAAATTACACTAAAAACTGGTGCAAAGATAACTATGAAACCATATTTAGTGTAGCATACAGCCTTATCCAAGTCAAATTTTTCATCTCATTCCTCAAGGCAATCGCATCTTATTTACCCGGTGCTCGTTTCGGATATGAACAGACCACACGCCGAAGCCAATGAGTTGAGCAGGCAGATGTCGTAGCGCCAGAATCCTGAACCCGACTTTCTCTCTCTTTCGCGTCTGCCGTTCGCTGCTAGTCAATACGCAAGGGGCCTCGTTGGATGCAAGCACGCATCACCTCGGGCTCTGCTGGAGGAATCCATTCAGTCCACCAGGTGGCACCGGCTTGAGCGAGGGAGCTGATCAGCTCCCTCTCTTGCTCCCAGTCCTCACCGCGTTTCTTCCCCCCAAGGACGATGTCGAATGGAGTGGATGCAGATCGATGACTCGCTATGAATGCTTTCAATGCCAGCACCTCCGCAGGACTCCATACTCCATCATTGCTGGTTTGATAGAGACACGTTCCATCCCAACGTGCCGCCCGCTGCATCGGTCCTCTGCGCGGATAGCCCCCGCCCACCCAGATGGGAATTCTGGGGATCTGGAGAGGTCGAGGTAAGAACACCACTTCCTCCACGTGGCAGTACTCGCCATGGTACTGAAAGGGTTCCCCACTCCATAACCCTACCAGCACGTCGAGCGCCTCGTCCAGCATCCTGGCCCGCTGTCTGGTGTCCGTTACTTCCCCAAAGTGGGTGAAGCTGGTCTCAGGTGAGTCACCCAGGCCAACGCCCAGAACCAGACGCCCGTTAGACAGGTGATCCAAGGTGACCGTTTCCCGCGCGAGCTTCCAGGGACGCCGACGGGGCAGAGGCGTGACATCGGTTCCCAGCAGAATCCGGTTCGTCCGCAGTGCCATCGCTGCCAATGCAACCCAGGGGTCGAACGTTGGAGTGCTGGAGACACCCTGGTAAAGGATGTAATCCTCCAGAAAGACCCCATCCCAGCCCGCCGCCTCCGCATCATGGGCCAGTTCGGCGAGTGTGCGCGCATCTGCACACGCCCCCCCCATTCGGCAGATTCAAGCTATAGCGCATAGCTGCTTCCTCCTTCTGAGCGTTATGTGCCTGCAAGATTGACACAGCAAGGATGGTACCACAATAATCACGACATCTTATGTCACATTTGCCGTTTCAAATGAAATTGAGAGGCGATTGCCTTGTCTCATCCCTGGCCCTACGAACCTATGGGGGTATCTCGCTGTTCGTTCACATAGTTGCTAGCTTACAGCAAGTCGAGCGCGAAAGCCCCCGTGGATTGATGCGGGGGATGAAGCGCCGTTCCTTGTGTGGGGAGGCGAAGGGAGTACGAGGCGTGCGGCGATGCGGTGCTTGACAGAGGCGGCCCGGCTTGCTATGATTGGAATAGACGTTCTATATGTAGAAACAGGTGCGGCTCATGAGCAGCAAGAAGCAGCCACAACCGAGTGCACCCCCAAACAGAAGACGACGACGTTTCTGCTCGAACTGCCCCTCGCAGTCGATAAAGGGCAGGCCGCGCGCCTGCGCGCCCATCTGTGTTGAATATTCTTAGGAGGCCAAATAGTCTTATGTGTTGGCTTACTGTCCTCTACTGCTCGAGGCGTGCTCAGAGCGTGGTATACTTAGCTCAAAGGGGAGTGAGCGATGCCCTACAAAGATAGAGATAAGTACAAGGAGTATTTAAGGCAGTACCATAAAGGGTGGTACCGGAGGAACAAGGTTAAAAGACTGGCCCAGAAGTATGAAAGGAAGGTGAGGATGTACGAGTTGTATCAGCAGATTAAATCTGAACTCAGGTGCGCGGATTGTGGGGAGACACACCCGGCTACGCTCCACTTCCACCACCGCAACCCAAAGGAAAAGGAGTTCAACATCGCTGATTTCGTGAAGAGCGGTAGGAGCGTGGAGGCATTGTACAAGGAAATGGAGAAGTGCGAGGTACTTTGCGCGAACTGCCACGCGAAGCGACACTACGACCAGAGCAAAAAGGCTGTGGAGTCTATGGGACTCTCAGGCCAGTTAGCAGAATTTAAGGCGCTTATCACTCCCACAGAGGATGAAGAGGCGGCTTATGCTGCGGTATTCGGGGAGAGTGGGGACGTGGACGAAGAGTACAGGGCCTATCAATCCTACTACGGCGTAGACCCGAAAAACAGGGAGTAGGGCGGCGGCCCGACCAGCGGGGGGTTTTTGTCTTCCGCTGATTAGGCTTGACCGGCTTAGAGATCTGAGGTAGACTCCACTAGTACATCATATATCGGCGTTTTTCGTACCCTGTGAGATGCCCTGAACCGGCTTCTTGAGCGACCTGGTGAGGCTCTCAACAACATCATAGCGTCCATATGATGGCATCAGGTACACCCCTTGCACCATACCGCGCGCCGCCGTCAGCAGTTCTTGTGACAGCTTCAGTCCCTCCTCGTGACCATGGTCACCAGCGGCGCGCATACGTGCACGCACATCATCGGGTATGGTGATGCCGGGAACTTCGTTATGCAGGAATTCAGCGTGGCGCGAACTGTGTAAAGGTATACAGCCAAGGATCATGGGTATTGGAGGCTTCCCGGCCCGGTCCAAAAAGCGCAATAAACGTGCCAATTCATAGATAGGCTGGGTCATAATAAACTGTGCCCCTGCGTCAATCTTACGCCGGTATTTCTCAATCTCTTGATCTGCCTGCTCATCTGTCATGTTCAGGTTGAGCGCTGCCCCTATATGAAATGAGCTTTTAGCTCCAATCGATGAACCTGCCGCGTCATGCCCCTCGTTCATACCCCGGATCGACTGGATTAGCCCCACAGAGTCTAAGTCCCATACCCCCGTCGTGTTGGGATAGTCACCAACTCGTAATGGATCCCCTGTCAAAGCCAGGATATTGCGAATGCCCAGGGCATGAGCTCCCAAAAGCTCGGATTGCAGCGCCATCAAGTTGCGGTCTCGCGTTGTAAAGTGGATAATTGTTTCGATACCCAGGTGATCCTGGATCAAACGCGCGAGGGCAATGCAACTCATGCGTACCCGCGCCATTGGACTATCGGCAATGTTGATGCAATCAACACCAGCTTCTTGAAGCAGCGCCGCACCCTCGAGTATTTTAGCCGGATTCAAACCTTTGGGGGGATCGAGTTCAACGCTTACAACAAACTCTCCCGCCGCCAGCTTTTCTTGCAGGCGTGTCGTTGAACCTTGCTGTGGCAGGATTACTTCTTCCTCAAGCAACCGGGCGATTGTAGCTTGCCCATTAGAAACAACTGCAGGTTTTGTGTGCACAAGGTTTTCAGGTGTCCCGGTCGCTAGCGAATCACGCACGCCATATTGCTCATCGAGCGCTTTGCGCATAGCCGCGATATGATGCGGTGTTGTGCCACAGCAGCCGCCTATCAGCCGTACTCCAGCTTTAGCGAAGCGCAGGGCATAGTCTGCAAAGTAGTCAGGCGTGGACACGTAGAAAAAGCGGTTATCGATGCGCGTTGGCAATCCTGCATTAGGCTGAGCAGAGAACAGGTGGGTCGCGGATTTCAGGCCGTCCTGGTGTCGGTTGGCTTCAGCGATCATCTCTTCAAGCACGTCAAATGTGGCGGCGGGTCCCACGCTGCAGTTCGCGCCTATCACATCGACTCCCAGGTCGCTTAGCACTGCAGCTACTCGTGCTGCCGACTGGCCAGAGAGGGTATGACCATCTTCATAAAAGCTCATTTGAGCAATGATGGGCAGTCCGCTCTCTTTAGCTGCCAGAATGGCTTGCCGCAGTTCCGCCAGGTTGGAGAACGTTTCGAGTATGAGCAAATCGGCTCCGCCATCCTGTAGAGCATTGACCTGTTCACGGAAGATAGTCCGTAACTCGCTTAAGCGATGCTCATCGGGTGCCTGTAGGGGGCGTCCGCTGGGGCCAACAGCGCCCGCGACGAAGACCGATTGGCCGGAAACCTCGCGTGCCTCGCGTGCCAGTTTTACTGCTCGCATATTGATCTCGCGTACTCGATCTCCCAGGTTATAAGCCTCGAGCTTTGCGCGGTTCGCGCCGAAGGAGTTCGTTTCAATAACCTGAGCGCCGGCGCTGATATATTCACGATGAATATTCAATATTAATTCTGGCTGGGACAGGTTAAGCGCGTCAAAGCATTGTTCGTAGTTTACTCCTCGCGCGTATAGCAGTGTGCCCATTGCACCATCACACAGCAATGGGCGTTGTTGAAGTTGTTGAAGTAAAGCGTGTTCCATACAAACCCTCTCCCGCAAGTTAGCAAGTAGACCGTCAACATTCATTTGATGGGTGAGTACCTGACCCCCGCAAGGGGGGTCACTACATGTCGGCCTCAATAGCTAGCTGGACTTACTACTAGTCAAAATCCTCTGCAACTTATTGTACTCTCTTTTGGGGTTTTTAGGAAATCGCTCGCCGGGGATTCCAGGGCAGTGGCAAAGTCCAATCCCTTGACAAAATGCGCATATAGATGTAATATGCATATAGATGTTTAGACACGGTTCAAGGGTGAAGAAGAGTCCTTACCAGGTTGAACCGCCACCTCGTGTCACGCCTCCGGGCAGCGAAGGGGCTGCCGCGATGGGCAGAGAGATCCTTCGCTTCGCTCAGGATGACAAGACCGGTGTTGATCGATAAATTTCATTACGGACAGCCCCGGTTACTGGATACAGTGAAAAAGGAGAGATCTATGGACAGCATAGAAGAATTCGAAATGTTGCGTAACAACGGCTTGGCAGAGGAAGAGATCAGCCGATTGAGGAGACTACGCAGAGATTACAAGACAAGAACGAGACAGCGGACCCTTACAGAGCTTCGACGTCTCGAATTTGCACGCTGGCTTGTAACTTCTGGCAGGCTTACAGAGCACATCGCTTGAGGGGGTGCGGCTGTTCGCAGGTTGCTAAGCCCGTCAATAAGACAGGTGTTTCCGCTTGCTGGATGAACGATGCACATTCAAGTCAAGGAATTGCCATGCCCACACGCATTCTGATTGCTGATGACGAAACTATTCAGCACATGGATCTGAAAGAGATGCTGATTTGCTCGCGTACGAGATGTAAGAATAGCAAGGTTCTCTGTTATAGTTGCTACAAATCTGGACAAATAGGACATCTGCCCAAATTTCTAGCCTTAACCTACGCCCGTTGACGAACGAACTGGGCGGGCGGCGGGTCCTACGGCCAACCGGGTCACAGATCACGTCTACTTGCCAAAACGTTTGGCGGTGTGATGGTTCTGTGCAGCACATACGCTAGTGCTTTTACCCACGGGAACGCTTTACCGTGAAACCCTGGAAACACTATTCAGTTGCAAAGGTGCTATAGCTATTTTCTAGCACAGCCTGTGAAATGTGGAAATGCAAGAGATGGGCCTATTTGGAAAGGAATGGTTACAAAAAGGTATACTTACTACATATTCAATGGGCAGAGGAGCGTAGTAGGCTATCGACCCCCAACGAAGCAAAACGTATGCGTAGTGACAAGTTATCTCCGTGCGAACGCGAATCTGTTGAGTTTTAGCCCATGCCTGAAGTTAAGGGTACTGAACAGCCACTGGTTGTGGCCCTGTGTGGTGATAGTGGGTCAGGGAAAACCACTCTAACCGATGGCATGGTGCAGCTCTTCGGGCGGGAACGTATTACCCATATCTGTCTTGATGACTACCACACCCTCGACCGTGCAACACGCCTACGAACTGGTATAACCGCCCTGCATCCGAGCGCCAACAATGTTACACTTATGACCGACCATCTCCGTCGTCTTGCTCGCGGAGAATCACTGGTGAAACCTGTTTACGACCACAGAACAGGCACCTTTGATGACCCGGAGGAAGTCCACCCTGCCGATATCATCATAGTGCATGGCCTGCATCCGCTCTATACCCCGGAATTGCGCAGCCTTGCGCATGTACGCATCTATCTTGATCCCGAAACTGCACTCCTGCAACAATGGAAAATCATGCGTGATAGTACCATGCGTGGTTACACAGTTGAACAGGTACGCCAGCAAATCGCCGCCCGCTGGCGCGATAGCCGCCTCTACATTCAACCACAGAAGGGCTTCGCGGATATCATCGTACGCTTCTCCCGTGGCAGCCTGTACTATCGCACGCGCAACCTGGCGCACCTCGACGTACGTTTGATCGAAGCGAAACATGCTCCCAAGATCGATCTCTCGGATGTACTGGAGGTATCACAGAACGGTTTGCGGCCAGCTTTACGCCTGGTTGAAGAGGAGTATGAGGGGGTAGAACGTGACGTGCTGGAGATTGACGGGAATATCAGCCATCAGAAAGCCTGCGAACTTGAGGATTGTATCTGGGCGCACATGGAGGATGCAAGCCACCTGCGTCCTGACCGCCTGAGTCTTCTAGGTCGCTTCTACGCCGGCAATGTCCTCTGCCAGAGCGACCCCCTGGCTCTGACCCAGCTTATTATTTTGTATCACGTGGTGAGTGCTCACAATCGTATGCAAACTCAAGTGGCGTTAGAGGAGAAAAACAGGTCGCTCAGAGGTGATAACCAATAATCGGGGGAAGGGGTTTCCTGATAGCTGGCTTCAGCACGCTCCGAATTGATGGGCGCGGGGAGCGTAAATGCCTGTTAGGAGCTGCCAGATTGGAAACCATTCCAGTGGACAGTCGCATTCTGGGGAACAGAGAGCTTCGTCTCCCATTTCAACGTAAGTGTATCCTGTTGAGCCACTACAGTGGCACTTTTAAAGCGACCCATTTTCTCCGGAGTTTTCCCGGGACTTTTCCCGACGAATCACCACGAATGGGGCAAACCATTTTGGCAAGGCATGGTCCCCGGAATCTTGGCTCATCGCACAGGTGGGTGCAATGGCGTGAAAATTTCACAAGAAGGCCCTGTGTTAAGAAAGAAGCTTGGTAGCCGCAAAGGAGATAACTGCGGCGCAGTTGTGCGAAGCTCTGTACGGACCCTTTTAGTCCGTCAGGAGCGCATATGCTATGCTTGATCTTGCTGGGGTGCTGGTGGTTGCGTGGGCTGAACAGGCTGTGCTGTTGGCAAAGGTGGTTGAACAGACGCTGGGGGCTGCCCTGATGCAATCGGCTGTGACACGGAATTTTCGGTATAGATTTTGCCAATAAAACCACCAAGCGCTCCAATAGCTGGACCGAAAAGCAGCGCCAGCAGAGCAGGCGCGATGCCGCTCGATACATCATACGCGAATGAGGAGAGAGATATGCTCCTGCTGTTTTGGTCCATCGCGAATGCAAGCACCAGGAGGGTAGCCAACCCTAAAATAGCCACGGCCACACCTGCCCAAAAACCAGCCAGTGCTCCCATATCTATCCTCCTGGTTTTTTTTGCCGTTCGCTGACCAGCCACAAAGAATGCGATGAAAGCCAGAGCATAGATAAAATTAAAGGAGAATGTTGACGCTGGTATAAATCTGGTGCATGTCGTACTCAGAAGTGCTAAACACCCAGCAAATGTTCCCAAGAGCAGCCCTTGACGTAAAGCAATCTTTCTTGCAAGTTGTGGAGTGAGAGGAGTAGAAGCTTGCATGTATCCTCCAGAAGAGAAAACGTTTCTCAGAATGATACTCCATGCCTTGCGGAAGAAGCGTCTTCGCCACAGAGTGAAGTATCAGAACCGTTTTGCCATCATAACATTCTCGATGAGATAAAGCAACATGACGAAGTGGCTTCATGCGTGCTTGGAAAACAATCAAGTTATCGGTCCAGTTGCATTATCGGCTCAGTTTTTTGAGGGATACCACTGCCAACTGTGCCGATAACTCCCCTTTTCTCGCATGGAACTGGACCGTATAGGCTAGTTATCGGCTCAGTCGAAATCACTTTTCGCACAACTGGGCCGCAGTTATCTCCTTTGCGGCTAGACAAGTCTTTCCTTAACTCGGAGCCAAGAAAGAGCAAGAATGAGGGAATGGGGAAGCGTCAAGCTTGTCTGCTTGCGCCTCGCCAGCGTGGATGACGAGCTTGTCTCAGGAAATGAGAGCCCGATCTATCTGCTGCCTGAGTTCCCTTCTTCTTCCGTTTCGTCGAAGATCCGCACGGCCCACTCGCCAGCCCCCAGATGATAGGTAATATCGTCTTTTCCTCCAATGGTCAGGCCCTTCCAACATGCATTGAGTCTGCGCAGCGCTTCACTCTCCGAGATCCCATAGGCCGTCATATCCAGGACAATCTCCTCACAAAACTGTTCAGCTTCCGCATCTACCAGAGTAAAAGCAAACCGACTCATCTCTCGTTTTCCTTCCTCTGTTGGAGCCTCTACAGGAAAACTCCCACTACAGTGAGGCACACTACGGTGGCACTTTGAAAGCAAGGCATTTTCCAGGGAAGGTTCCCGCTATCGGGTCGCTCGTCAACGATGCCGTTGAATTCCGGGCATATTCCGCGGAATCTTCCCCAGAACAGCAAAACTTCTCCCCTTCTCATTCAGATGTGACATGCTAGAGTTGTCAATCAAGCTGTCTCTCTTGAAAGGAGAAAGGTATGAAGCCCTCTGAGCATACCACATCTGAGCCGTTGGGGCCAGTCTTGCGCCTGATGTGTTCCTGGGTGCTGAGCCTGCACCTGCTGCATGAGCGCCTGGCACCCCTGTTTGCCCGCCCCGAAGTTCGTCACCACGCTCTGCTTTATCTGCAAGCTCTCCTGAGCGATATTCCCCGCAAAAATGGCTGGCAGATCGCTGAACAGGCCCGACAAGCCCGTCCCTACGGCATCCAACGCTTGCTTTCGCGGGCTGTCTGGGACGAAGACGGCCTCCGCGATGAGCTGCGCACCTTTGTCTGCCAGACCTTGCTCCCGCCTCCTCTTTTCCCCACCTCTCCGGCAGCCGCGCAGGTTTTCCCCGTGCTCGTCATGGATGAAAGCGCTTCCCCAAACGGGGCCGCCACTCCGCTGGCGTCGCTCCCCAGTATTGCGGCATCAGCGGCCAGGTGGAGAACTGTCAGGTCGGTGTTTTCCTCTCTTACGTCACAGAGCTGGGCCATGCCCTCATCGATCGCGAATTGTACCTGCCCGAAGACTGGTGTTCCGATCTGCCCCGCAAGCTCGCCGCGCATATCCCCGAGACGGTTCCCTTTCAGACCAAGCCCGAACTGGCCAAACGGATGGTGGAGCGTGCCCAGGCTGCTCACCTGCCCATCTGCTGGGTCGTGGCCGATACAGATCTCAGGCCACAGCCCCGACTTGCGGCTTTGGGTAGAAGAGCAAGGCTATTCCTATGCGATGGCCGTCCCCTCCATCGAAGTGGTCTGTGTCCAGACACGGGCAGGTCTCCTGCTCTCCGATGTGGCCAGCATCGCACGCCAAGCGCTTCGAGCGCGGGAGTGGCAGCACCACACGCCGTGCCAGGGCACCAAAGGCGAGCGCCTCTGATGCCTCTGGCTCGTCTTCCCGTCATGCATGCTGGCATCGTGGACGGCTGTCACTGGCTCGTCATCCGTCGCTGTCTGGACGACCCTGACGAGCTGGCCTACTACCTGGTCTTCGCTCCCCTGGATACGCCCCTGTCTACCATGGTCCAGGCTATTGGTGCCCGCTGGCACATCGAAGAGGACCTGCAAGCCACCAAAGCGCTGGGCCTTGATCAGTATGAAGTCCGCAGCTACCGCGGGTGGTATCGGCATGTGACCCTCGTGCTGCTGGCGTATGCCTTCCTCGTGAGTCTCTGCGAGGCTGCGCCTCGCCCACTTCCCACCTCTGCACAAGACCCCGCAGCCAGGTCTTCACCCCCGCTCATTGCTTTGACTCCCTCCGAAGTGCGTCATCTGTTGGCCCACCTCATCTGGACTCCTCCCACCGCGGCCCCGCTGATCTGTCAGTGGTCGATCTTTCGACGAACCCACCAATATTGGGCTGGGTATTATCATCGTCGTCGTCGCGCAAAAGCTGGCTAACCCTCCTTGTCGAGCCGCCTGACCTTCTCATCCCTTTTCTGGGGAATCTTCCAGGGAGTTCTCCTGGGATTCTTTCAGGGAAAACTCCCCGGAGTTTTCCCGACCGGTCATCAGACTGGTTCTCGTTCTTGTTGGACACTACACCCGAAAGGAGTCATCTCATGACCTTTGTGTCCGTGGCCGAGGCTGCTCGTCACCTCGGCATCGACGCGAAAACGCTCCGCCGCTGGCTGGCAGATGCTCAGCTTCCCTTGCAGAGCCATCCTCGCGATGGTCGCAAAAAAGGGATCAGCCTGCAACACCTCCAGGTCCTCGCCCGCCAGCATCTGCGCAGCCTGGCTCTCCTCCCCGAGGCGCCACCCATTCCTGTGAAGAGCGAGGGGCCGGAGCTTTCTGCTGAACTGCTGGCGCTGCCCGAACAGCTTTCCACCTTGCACGCCCAGATCAGCGCGTTGCAGCAGCAAATCGCTGATCTGGGCCGCCTGCTTCAACAACAGACACCTCCGAAAACCGAAGCGGCGGTTCCGACAACACCGAGCAAGCACTCACCCAAACCTGCACCTCCTGCTCCCCGCTCTCGTCCTGTCTTCAACACCCCCACAAGCCGGTTCGTGTCATCTCTCGCGTCGAGTATGGCACGCAGGGGCAGTATGTGGTGATCTGTCCCAAACACGGCTTGCTCCCGTTTGAGCCAGATACCCCGGAGTGGTTTGCCTGGGTGGCCGAGCAGGACTCGTTTCGCTTTGTGGGAAAATCTGGCCACTTCACCGCGCATCATGAGTGGCGGGTGAAGAACGGGGCCTGGCGCGCGCATGGGCACATCCGCAACCAGAGCTACACGCTCCGTCTGGCACCCGGCCATGAGTTGACCATTGCCGTGTTGGAGCAGGCGGCTCAGGCTCTGCAAGCTCATCTCGCCTAGCTCAGTGTTTGGTTGAGCTTCTGAGGTGTGCTTCGTTCACCATTCTCACAAAGAAGTGCCACTGTAGTGGTGAGCAGTGATTTCAACATCCTGCGGTTGGTACCAGGCATTGGAACCTGGAGTATGAAGCCATCAGGCGTTTCGTACAGATTCGCAGCTATATGACGCGTACCCCAATCGCTGCGTGAGATGAAGCTATCCTCAAATAGGCGATCCATCGCCTCGCGCAACGACACGACTTCGTTAAACGGATTGTAGCGTGTAAGGTTTGCCATTGATATGCCTCCTTGTTTCTTTTACGTATTGTTGACTGTGATTTCCCTTAAACTTATCTTCTTGAACTTGTTCGCATGGGCGGGTTCAAGCCATGCTTTGTTTCTCTACTATGAGCATAAACCAGGCTGTGTTAGAACAACGTAAGCAAAATGTAAGAGTTTTGTTAGAAAATTTGATAGTTCATCTATCATCTTTTACCCTCGACGACTTTCCTATATTCTGCTACAATGCGTCAAAGACGGTAGAACTCATCATAAGGAGACTTGTTTATGCCACATGCAACTATTGGTGTGATCGGCGGCAGCGGACTTTACCACATGGAGGGTATGACCGATATTGAAGAGGTCGCTGTACAAACGCCTTTCGGCGACCCCAGTGATGTGATCACCGTTGGCAAGGTCGAGGGTGTCTCAATGGCCTTTCTCCCCCGTCATGGGCGTGGGCATCGTATCTCGCCCACCGAAATACCTGTGCGTGCCAATATCTGGGCGCTCAAGAGCCTCGGCGTCGAGTGGGTAATCTCGGTCAGCGCCGTCGGCAGCCTGCGCGAGCACATCGCGCCGCGCGACCTCGTCATCCCCGACCAGTTGTTTGACCGCACCAGGAGCCGCGTGAATTCCTTCTTTGAGGGTGGTATCGTCGTGCATTGCACGTTCGCCGATCCATTTTGCCCTACGCTCAGCGCGCTTTTATTAGAATCGGCGCGCGAACTGGGCAATGTCAAAGTGCATGAGGGTGGCACTTACGTCTGCATGGAAGGCCCGCTCTTTTCCACCAGGGCCGAGTCGCGTACCTACCGCAGTTGGGAGATGGATATCATCGGCATGACCGCGCTGCCGGAGTCCAAACTGGCGCGTGAGGCCGAACTGTGCTATGCAGTCGTCGCCTGCGTCACCGATTACGATAGCTGGCACGAATCGGAAGAACCAGTCACCGTCGAAATGGTGATCGGCAACCTCAGCGCTAATGTCGCCAACGCCCAGCGTATCTTGCGCAGCGTCGCCCAGAAGATTCCTGCTGATCGCAGCACGAATACCTGCGAATGCCCCTCAGCCCTGGCGATGGCGATCATGACGGATCACAGCAAGATTCCCCCCGAAGCCAGAGAAAAGTACAGCTTACTGATAGGGAAATATCTCTAATTGCCTGGTAGTTTCAATCGTTCTACTAGTAGTTTGGTGAAACTTCTGGTAGAATAGACCTGCTACCATATACATGTAATTGCCGGACGCTAATTTAGAAAAAGGAAGAGGAGGAGTTATGGGCGATTATCGACCCATCGATCCGCGGGAGCCTCAGGCGCAACAACAGGCACAATGGCAAGCGCCTCAACAACAGCCGTGGACGGGGCAACAACCTCCCTATCCAGGGCCGGAGCAACAATCTCAATGGCAACAACCTCCACAGCCGTGGCCGGGGCAACAACCTCAATGGCAGCAGCCTCCCTATCCAGGGCCGATGATGGGAATGGGGATGCAGAAAAGCTGGATTACGACAGTGCTGCTATGCCAATTTGTAGGCACACTTGGCATACATCGCTTTTACACGGGGCGCATTGTCAGCGGTATCTTCCAGTTGCTCACCTTCGGGGGCTTCGGCATCTGGACACTCATCGACCTGATTATGATCTACACAGATAGCTTCACTGATGACCGTGGTATGCCTCTGACCAGGATGGAGGGTGTGAGGCCAAACGTTTATATGCGCAACCCCCAGGTCAAGGATTGAAAAACAATTGACAATTACCCGCCGCAGGAGTACAATACAGGTGTTCCGCAGAGAAAAATCGGAACAGGCCGGTTTTCTTCCGGTCCTGCCGATCGGCGTAATCGGGTCCTGCGCGGCAGATGTCTGTGAACCCCGCTAGGTCCGTGAGGAAGCAACGGTAAATGGACCTCTCTGGGTGCCGTAGGGCAGCCTGATTGCGCCGATCGGCAGGACCGGGCGAAAATCGGTTTTCTATGCTCATCTTCTTTTAGCTCCGGCGGGGGTTCGTGGCCCGTCATTCAGCATACAGGCGGGAGTCGCAACATGGCCTCACAATCGCTCTACCGCAAGTGGCGCTCGCAGACTTTTGATGATCTTATAGGTCAAGAGCCGATTGTTCGCACGCTCAAAAACGCTCTGAGAAGCGGCAGCGTAGTACATGCCTACCTCTTTACCGGGCCTAGAGGCACCGGTAAAACCAGTACTGCCCGCTTGCTTGCTAAGACGGTCAACTGTAGCAACCCTCAAGATGGCGAGCCGTGCAACGAATGCCAGCAGTGTCGTGAGATCACCGCCGGCAACTCTTTCAATGTCATCGAGATTGACGCCGCCTCCAATCGTGGTATCGACAGTATTCGTGATCTGCGCGAGAAGGTAATGATGCCTCCCTCCACGGGTAAGTATAAAGTCTATATACTTGACGAAGCGCACATGCTTACCCCTGAAGCCTGTAATGCCCTGCTCAAGACGTTGGAGGAACCGCCGCCCTATGCTATCTTTGTCCTGGCCACGACAGATGTACATAAAATGCTGCCCACCGTCATCTCCCGCTGCGAGCCTTTCAACTTTAAGCGTATAACCACACGACAGATCATTGATCGGTTGCTCTTCGTGGCTGGGCAGGAACATGTCAAGCTCGAACACTCTGCCGCTGAACTTATCGCCAGGACTGCCGCCGGGGGTATGCGTGATGCGCTCAGCCTCTTAGATCAGGCCATTGCCTATTCGGGCGAAGAAATCTCGCTGGTGCAGGTGCAGGCTATGCTTGGGGTAGCCGACCCTCGCGCTATTTCCAGGCTGATCACGCATATGGCAGCACTCGATAGTTCGGCTGTATTGCACCAGATTCATGAACTTTCCGAAGCTGGCGCAGACCTGCGCCAGGTCAACGCCCAGGTAGTAGAGTACTGGCGCGCCTTGATGCTTACCAAAGCTGGTGCGGACGCTGCTGCTATTCTGGACCTCACAGAAGATGAGATGCGCGAGGTGAAGCAACTCTCTCAGCTTTTTGGACTTGAGGAACTGACCGAGTGCGCGCGCGTCTTCGCGCAGAATGACCTTGTGCAAAAGAACCAGGGAACTCCCCAACTTGGCTTGGAGCTGGCCTCACTGGAGTGCATTGAACTGCATCGACGTGCCCACTCAAACCAGTTCGCTCCATCGCTTCAGCCGCGCCTGGCTGCCTCACAGCCGGCAGAGCAGGTTGAGGTTCCGGGCCGTTTAGAGACTCGTTTGCCGCAGCCCGCACATGCTCGGAACCCCCTGGTATCAGAGAACAAGGAGGAGAAAGCGCAAGTTCAACCATCGCCTGTTCAGAGCGATGGCGAGAAGCCGGCGCTGACGGTGCAGCAAGTGAATGATGCCTGGGAAAAGGTGGTAAAGCGGACAAGGCAGAAGACTCCTAGTGGGACGATGGCTGCTATGTTGCGTCTTTATAAGATTCTAGATGTCGAGGGGACTGCTGAGCAGCCTATCGTTGTCATCCAATCAGAAAAACAGGCGCATTATAAGTATGTAAAAGATGAAGACCGCTACAAAATTCTGGAATGGGCTTTGGAAATGGAGTTTAGTCTGCCATGTCAGGTGCGCTTAGTCCCTCCTGGCCAGCCGCTACCGGCTGCTCCAAGAAGCGATTCTGCTATCTATGCCACAAGTGCAGCGCCAACAATCGCACCACAAGTGCCGGCGCATCTCGAGCGGCCGGTTACGCTGTCGCCCACTCCGCCTGAAGAGATTCCAGGTGCAGGCATGCAAACGCCAATTTCCCAGCTGGCTCAGCCTGGGTATGAGGATAGTCCATCTGGTGCAGCATCACTTGCCAGAACGAACATTGTAAGAGAGAATACTAGTGTAGCATCGCACGAAGATGCCATCGAACAGAAGGTTCTTCGTGATCCTGTAGTGCAGGAAGTCATGAAAACATTTTCAGCACGAATCGTAGAGGTTCACCGAAAGTAAGGTGTGATAGGACGACTGCGTCGCCTATCAGCTATTGCAAGACACCAACCAACGCCGCTGCGCGGCTACTGACTGGCGTCAGTCAGGTTGGTGAAAGAAGGAGCTATTTTGCTATGAACATGCGTGAAATCCAAAAGATGCAGCAGAGACTCGTTAAAATGCAAGAGGAGCTCGAAGCCAGTCAGTTTACCGGCACTGCCGGTGGTGGTGCTGTTACCATCACCATGAATGGCAAATTTGAGATCGCTGCTGTCAAGATCGACCCTGAAGCTTTTACTGCGGAAGATATTGCCGATCTTGAGGTGATGGTATTGGCTGCTGCCAAAGATGCCCATAATAAGGTAGCTGAAGCACAGCAGAAAATGAGCAGTAGCCTTACTGGAGGCATGAAAATTCCAGGACTCTTCTAAAACTATGAGCGACATCGCGCCGCCGGTGGCGGCACTTATCGAAGAATTTTCAAAACTGCCGGGTGTTGGCGTAAAGACGGCCCAACGTCTCACGTTCTTCATTCTTCGCAGTCCTAGCGACCAGGCTCGTCGCCTGGCTGAAGCTATCATGCGCGTCAAAGAGAGCATTATCTATTGCTCGCGCTGTTTCAATATTACCGAAACCGATCCGTGCATTACCTGTAGCAACCCTAATCGCGACCAGGAGCTTATCTGCGTTGTAGAGGAACCTCTCGATGTGCTTGCGCTGGAGAAGACCGGGGCTTACAAGGGATTGTACCATGTGCTTCATGGAGCGCTTTCGCCCCTGGACGGCATTGGCCCTAAAGACTTGCGTATCGACGAACTCCTGCAGCGCGTGCGCAACGGTAAAGTGCGCGAGGTGATCCTGGCGATGAATCCCGATTTCGAGGGCGAGTATACAGCCAATCATATCCAGAAGGAGCTAAAACCTTTCGACGTGAAGGTTACTGGCCTGGCGCGTGGCCTGCCCATCGGCGCCGCCCTGGAATACGCCGATGAAGGCACTCTCAGCAGAGCCCTCGAAGGCCGGCGCGAGATGTAACGGATATCCATTGCCGCAGGAGAGCAAGGCGGGGAAGCTTACCCCGCCTTTGCAGATCCATCCTGAAAAAGGGCTTGACATGCTTTTGCGCTTATGGTACTCTTGTTCTACCTTTAAGGGAACAGGTATGGAGAGAGGTCTGTTTCCGCTTTCGCGACTCTGCCGGAGAATATCTATCAGGGAGTTCAAAGTGAGTGGCATTGTGCCACACATCCGTTATTTCTTGCCTGAACGAGGCGAGGGAAGTTCCCCTCCCCTTGAGGGGTTTGGCCGAAAAGTAAAAGGAGGAATACAGGGGTAGTGAGCGGGACGTTACTAACTCTGCCTGTATCCTGCACCCTGTAGTTATGAAGAATGGCAACGAGTAAAAAGGAGAAGTCCATGGCAGATCGAAGCGCTACTGTCGTATCTACCGCCACTAGCGAACGTGAGAAGGCCATAGAGCAGGCGCTTAACCAGATTGAACGCCGCTTTGGCAAAGGCGCGATCATGAAGTTAGGGGAAATATCAAGGATTCACGTCGATGTCATTCCCACGGGATCGATTGCACTGGACCTGGCCCTTGGTGTCGGCGGTATACCTCGAGGTCGTATTACCGAGATTTATGGTCCTGAAGCTTCCGGTAAAACTACCCTCGGTCAACATATTATCGCCAGTGCACAACGTGCCGGGGGGTATGCGGCATTCATTGATGCCGAGCACGCGCTCGATCGCACGTATGCAGCCCGTTGTGGTATTGACATCAATAACCTGCTCATCTCTCAACCGGATACCGGTGAGCAGGCGCTCGAGATTGTTGATGCGCTGATCCGTAGTAATGCCATCGATGTGATCGTCATCGACTCGGTAGCGGCATTAACACCGCGTGCCGAAATCGAAGGCGAGATGGGCGACTCGCATGTCGGCTTGCAAGCTCGCCTGATGAGCCAGGGCATGCGCAAGCTCACTTCGGCCATTAGCAGCTCCAATACTGCCGTCGTCTTCACCAACCAGTTGCGCGAGAAGATCGGGGTCATGTTTGGTAATCCCGAAACTACCCCTGGTGGTAAGGCCCTCAAGTTTTACGCTTCCGTTCGCCTGGATATCCGTCGCATAGATACTATCAAGCAGGGACAGGAGGTAATGGGCAGCCGTACCCGCGTGCGCGTAGTCAAGAACAAGGTAGCTCCGCCATTCCGTGTCGCAGAATTCGATATCATGTATAGCGAAGGCATTTCTCGCGAGGGCGGCCTGATCGACCTTGGTTTGGAGATGGGTCTTGTCAAGAAGAGCGGCGCGTGGTTCAACGTTGGCGATATTCGCCTTGGACAAGGCCGCGAAAACGCCAAAGACTTCCTGCGTCAAAATAGTGACGTCGCTGGCGCACTTGAAGAGCAGATTCGGGGCAATATTTCCTCCTTCAAAGCTGGTGAAGTCGAGCTCGAAACAGAGGAAGACGAAGAGCCCTTGGAAGAAGAATAGTAACCAGACGATTGCAGATATATAGGGCGGGGGCAAGCCCCGCCCCTACCATACACGGGCTTGGTGGGCTACTTCGGGTACGGTGGGGGCGCCCTTACCCCTACCTTGATCCCTCGTCACCGTTCTTTTGTTGGTCCAGAATCTCGGTTAATTTATCTTCCAGTTCATGCTCTGGAAGACGCACAAGTTGCTGCTCTTCTTCAGAAAGCAGTGGCTCCAACTTCTCGCTTTCAATGAGTTCTGGTTCCAGAACTTCTGTAGCAGGTTTGCGTTCTCCCCACCAGGTTGCTATGCTTGCCGGGTCAACCGCACCGAGTTTCCCTGTTTCTGCCTCCTGCATAGCCCAATCCACCACAGCCTCTTCCAGGGGAACCTCGTATCCTGCTTTGCGGCTGAGCTTCCATTTGTGGTCCATGATAGCGAAGTAGGCTTTCATCGGATCTTGTCCGCTCGTGAGGTGCTTGCGCAATAAAAGAACAGTGGGTAAGTGGTACTGCGTATACCAGTGTTCAGCGGCCTGTTCAATACTAACATCGCGCTCTTCATCATTGCTCATGATAGCCTGGTGGCCAAGGATCATGTTGTAGAAGCGGCGGGCGTAGATGCGTGGTATCGTGATACCCAGCAGTTCGTAAACGCGGCGGGAATACCAGCCGGGCAGCACTGTAACAAACCCATGCAGGGTGTGTCCTGTTGTTCCAAGGAGGGAGTCGCCCCACTTATTCAAGCTTTCAAGCAGGCGTTCTACTTGATAGCGTGTGGGAAAAGAGGGAGATGCCGTTAATCGTGCGTGTTCTCGCCGCAGCCAGCGATAGCGCCGTTTAAAATACCGAAAATCCTCGTCGTCCAGCAATACCTCTTCTTCGGATAATCCACGGGCCTGGCGCAGGTCCTCTGCTTGCCAGGTCAGTGACTCACCAAAAGATTCTATGTCCTGCGCGCGTAGTCCCTCACTTATCGGCCCGGGGAAGAGTTCTGCCGTCTCAGCGTCAGCCATAATTGCCAGGATACGTCGTCCATCAATGCGAATCAGTACATTTGCCAGCGATGGATCACCCCAGTACACACCATGTTCGTGTAATTCGACCAGCAGCACTGCCACCGCTTCAAAGAGACGCCGTTTCGTTCGCCTCGTAAATGGCAGGCTAAAGAGCAACGAATGCGGCAGAACGCGCGGGGCTAACCTCGTCACTGTATAGCCTCGATCCCCGCTCATATATTGAGGAAGACCGCCAGGCCCGTGTGTGTCTAGTAAGACGGGTGGCGCTGCCACGGTGACACTTCCAACAAGGCTGAGTACAGGGATGCCACGATGCTCAATCTCGCGCAGGTTATGTATCTCACGCTCTGCCATGTGTGGTGTCGTCTCTTTGATGGCGTAGCGTGCACCATGGCTCTCCACAAAAATCACCGGATGGCGCGACTCTCCTCGACGGACCGCAAGTGGAGTAACCCCGTGTTCCGGCCATTCCTCCTGAGGCAGATGCCAGGGCAGATCCTCCAATCGGTGCCTGTCGTCTTCACGCATATGAAATTGGGGCGTAGCCTGAGTAGTGGCTATCTCATAACCTCCTGTTGAGTAACGTGTCTCGTTGTGATATAAAAGGGAACAAAGAATTTACTATTTGATCATAACACTGCTGTTCGCGAGTGGCAACCCGCGCAGTAAAAGAGGATGTAGGAGGCATCTATGGGTACCGTTAGCTTCGATTTCAAAGGTGAAGTTGTGATAGTTACTGGCGGCTCGCGTGGGCTAGGGCTGGAGATTGCCCACGCCTTTGGCTATGCTGGTGCGCAAGTCGTCATTACAGCTAGACGTGAACAATGGCTGACCGAAGCCGAGAAATTCCTGAAAGATCGTGCTATTTCTGTCTACGCGATGACCTGCGATGTCGCAGATGCCTCCTCTGTGGAACAAACGGTGCAGCAGATACTTGAAAGATGCGGCAAGATCGACGTGCTCGTGAACAATGCCGGTCTGACGTGGGGTGCTCCTGCCGAGAGTATGCCATTTGATCGCTGGCGGCAAGTCATCGACGCAAACATTACTGGAACATTTCTCATGTCACAGGCTGTCGGACGCCACATGCTGGAACGAAACAAAGGAGCAATCATCAATGTTGCTTCCATCGCTGGTCTTGGAGGGGGACAGTTGAACACTGTTGGCTACAATGCGAGTAAAGCAGCGGTGATTAACCTCACACGAGCATTAGCGGTAGAGTGGGGGCCGCGCAATATTCGCATTAACTGTATCGCGCCAGGAATGTTTCGGACGCGCATGACCGAAGCCATCATTGAACGCGCCGAAGGTATTTACAATGCAATGACGCCGATGGGACGGATTGGCCAACCCGGTGAGCTTGCCCCCACGGTTCTGTTTTTGGCGTCTGAGGGGGCGAGTTATATTACGGGGCAGGTTGTGCCGATTGATGGCGGCAGAACAGCGCAATGAGATCTTAACTGCCTCAAGTGAACCAATCACTATCTCTGCCCGGAGCGCCGTGCAAGAGGTAGAGTGTGGGATGGCGTCTGGTTTTTCCCTGTGCTGTATCGTAAGAAGGTGGCAGGTAGACCAGGAATTCCTTTATACCGCCAATTTACCTGTAGATGGTGCTTTATCGCGCACCGGGTTTGGAAGCCCTGCCATTCCACTTTTCTGCTGCGCTTCACGACGAACAGCACGCCACTTCTGCAATGCCCGGTACATCATACTATATAGAGAGATATCACGTTGATGAGCGCGGTAGAGTGCCCAGCCAGCTTTAGGCAGTCTCAGCGTATTGGAGTATACAAGGTAACGGCTCTCCCAACCTGGTTGGAACTTCTTCTTAAAGTTGCACAGCGATGCCTTCTTACTCAGGTCACCCACGAAGTTTGACAAGAAGTCAATGCCATATTCCAGGAAGGTTTCATCAGAATGATTGATATTGCTCATCGGAGCGAGTCCCAAACTCACTATCCCGGCCCCTCCGGCTTTCAGGTATTCTATAGAGCGTACGATTATGAGTTCCATCGTGCCTACAGGTACCCGCGCGGTACGGCGCATAAGGTCGATTCCCCATCCTTTGCGCCCATAGATTGGCACAAAGCTCACAAAGCCATATACATTGTTGTCCCCATCAACGGCGAGCGCGTAGACCTGTTCGTCATCTCCATGTGCATCAAAGCGACCCATGCTAAATCCCATCTCCGAGCCGCCCTTGCTTGCAAGCCATGTGCGTGAAATCTGTTCCATTTGCGCTAGTTGCTCAGCATCCTGTACCAGCCCCCGGTAAAAAACGACGTGCAATCCCGACTTTTCTGCATGCCTTGTGCTCGTGCGCACATTGGCCATTGCTTTTCCGGCGAGTGTAAATGTGTCAATGTTGATGACAGGGTCCTCACCAATTTTCAACAAATGCATGCCGGCTTGACGATAGAGCTCGGTGTAGAGATCGCGTACCTGCCAGAAGACGATCGTCCAGTCCTGCTTATGACAGTATGACATGAACTGTGAAATGACCGGCAGCATTTCCTCTTCCGGCCCAATCGGGTCGCCTGCGACAACTGCTACATCTCCCTCTAGAACATAGCTAATGAACGACTTCCCTGAGGCGGAGAAGAAGAATGACTTCCCTACTTCAAGGGCGAAATAGGAGATTGTATTTGTGCCATAGGAGTGTGTGAGTGCGAAGGCAGCTTCTTGCTCCTGTTCATTAGGAAGAAGCACCGCAGCCACCGGACGCAGTAGCAGTGCTATTCCATAAAACACAGCACATAGACAAAGTATAGGTAACACATGTCCAAAGAAAAATGCCTGTGTACCATATGAGAGTTGCGGTAGATGCGAGTTGGTGAGCAACCGGAGCAAAACTTCGACGGGACCGAACCGATCAATCGATGACTCAAATTGATCGTATAACACCAGGAGCCCGCCGATGCTATACAGTGTGACGATACCCAGACCCGCAAGCAGGGAAATGTACCCGCGCCGGATCGTAGGAGGATTGCTCCTTGCCTGGAAATGTCGAGCGAAAACAATGAGCAGGAGTAGCAGCGCGGCTATGAGCGCGGTGGCGAACACCGGCCCTCTGCTGAGCATGTAGAGAAACGCTGATAGGAGCAGAAGTATGGCTGTTGCCACCCATGCCTGGCGTTTTCCCCGGATCATTCCATACGAAAGCATCACTAAAAAGAAGCCTACGACAACCAGAAGTTTATGCACACCATAGTGGGTATCTACAGGCCATTCACCCAGCAGCACATCCCAATTGGGCCTGGGAAGAATGACGATCAACATATTGGCGAGACCGGTTAGTCCCGTCATCAGACCTAGAATGGAGCGTATCCCGTTACGGAATTGAGGTGGCTTTGTCGCCTCGGCGGGAAGAGTTTTGTTTTGCATAAACGTATTCTTTTCATTAAATGCATAATGCCGGTATACATCCTATAAGTTGTGTCATAAAAACTCATGTAGACGTGCGAATGTGTTCTCTTATATTTGACGATGAAAAATTCCGGAATTAGTATATTAGTTTCTTCCAGTGAGATGACGTTGAAAGTCATGCGGAAGTTCCTGAATATAACTGTGAAAATCTCACGGAAAATACAGAAGTACGTGCTGCGTGAGAGGGAGTGAGCTGGCTACTCACTTGCCACAGGTAGTCTCAAGGTAAAAGTGCTCCCCTTTCCAGGCGCACTCTCCACCTCGATACTACCCTGGTGCTCCTGCACAATATTCTCTGCAATCGTCAGACCAAGCCCGCTGCCACCGCGATCACGGGAGCGGGCGCGGTCTGCCCGGTAAAAGCGCTCGAAGATCTGAGGGAGGTCTTCGGGCAGAATACCAATACCCGTATCGCTCACTTTTACAACTGCACGGTTCTGATCAGCAGTGAGTGACAGCGTAACGGACCCCTCGTAGGGCGTATATTTGAGGGCGTTATCCAGCAGGGCTACAAGCACTTGCTTTAGCTGATCAGGATCACCGTACACCTGTACCGGCATAATATCTTGCAGCATCAGCCGTGGGCCTTGCTCCCTGTTATCATTTACATTCTCACCGGCAGGCTTGTATTGCCGGAACACCTCGAGTAGCAGGCTATCCAGGTCAACTGTTTGTAGCTGTCCCCCATCGAACTTCTTATAGCCATTTTCTCTGACATCTTGCACAGCCTTGTCAGAACGAGCAAGTGTCAAGAGATCATTAACCAGCCGGCCCATGCGGGTGGCTTCCGCTTGCGCATCTTTCAGTGCCGCCCTTGCCTCCTCTACCGGCAAATCGGGAGCTGTTGCAAGTAGGTCGAGGTTGCAGCGAATAGAGGTAATAGGGGCTCGCAGTTCGTGAGAGGCGTCGGCGACAAAGCGCTGCTGTCGTTGATATGTCTCTTCCAGATTTGCCAGCATTTCGTTAAAGGTAGCTGCCAGTGTAGAAAGCTCGTCTTTGCCCAGCAGGGATACATCCGGTACCCGCTGGTTAAAATCACGGGAGGCACTGATGCTCCGCGCGGTCTTCGTCATGCGCCTGACCGCCCGCAATACGCTCCATGTAATGAACCACCCACCAAGCAGCGCAAGTACCATCACAAGGGCACCGCCACGCCAGAGCAGGCCGCGCAGGTCGCTCAGGGATTGCTCGATATCCTGCTCGGAACGCGCTGTCTGAATGACATGCCCATCATTATTAAGCACGGTATACACGCGCACATCCTGACCTTGATATGTAATAGTGCTGTATATACCGCTTTTTTCTCCATAATCGGAAGGAGGATGCTGTAATACCCATTGAGCAGCGTGCTTATCCCAGGGAATGGGGCTAGCGCCAAGCCCTTCTACGGTTGGCTGAAAGGGATTGTTTGAGTTATCTGTTGTAGTTGCGAGCAGTTTCAGTTGGTAATCCAGCACTTCAATGGCAACTCCGCCACCTCCAAACGCATCAACACTCTGCAAAAGGCCAGGCAGTTTGCTATTGTTTTGACCGGCCGGAAGGCCTTTGCCAACAATTACGCTTGCCGCGCGACTACTGAGGGTAGTATCCAGGTCTGTGTAGGCACGCTGCTCCGCCTGTGTATAGACCATACTCCCAAAGACCCAGAGCGCAAGTCCCAGCAGGACAGCGTAGAAAAGTGTGAGACGAAGCTGCAACGGAAAATACATAGCCCTGCATCTCCTCCCTATTCAGCAGTACGGAGGACGTAGCCAGCACCGCGCACCGTCTGAATGAGCCGTTTTTCACCCTCTTGCTCCAGTTTATTGCGCAGGTGGCCGATATAGACCTCCAGGACATTAGGACCGCCCTCAAAATCGTTACCCCAGATGCGATCCATCAGCACCGAACGAGTTAAGACCATGCGTGGGTTGCGCAAAAACATCGCCAGCAGTTCGTATTCGGTCGTACTCAGATCGATTAAACGATTGCCGCGTTTAGCCTGGCGTGTTGCGGTATCCAATTCAAGGTCTTCGAAAACCAGCACCTCGCGCGTAATATCAGGAGGGTTGCGCCTCCTCAGGAGAGCTTTGACACGAGCCAGCAACTCCTCGAGGGCGAATGGCTTCACCAGGTAGTCGTCGGCCCCGGTTTCTAACCCTGTCACGCGGTCCACCACCGCATCGCGTGCCGTGAGCATGAGTACTGCTGTTCCGTCTCCAGCGCTGCGTAAGCGGCGGCATACCTCAAGTCCGTCAATGCCGGGGAGCATGAGGTCGAGAATCACCAGGTCAGGCGGCCTGGTGCGAACCATAGACAATGCACCCTCGCCGTTTGCTGCTACGGAGACCTGGTAGCCTTCGTAAGCAAGGGTTCGGCGTAAGGCGCTTGTAAGGCGGCTATCGTCATCAACAATCAGAATGTGTGTATTCATAGTGCTCGCGTACTCGCTATAGAAGTTCCTCCTGATCGGCAGTCCGTTGGTAATACAAATGTGCAATCAAAGCGAAAACGTTTTACCGGCAAGGGGCGATGCAAGCATCCCCTCCCCTCGTCCGCCCCGCCCCCGCCCCTACGCGGTTGTTTGGTGATAAGCCACCTCTCTGCTTGCCACTATTTCATCAATTGGTGATCCACGCTATGCCCCAGGGGGAGTGCGCGGGCCCTTGAATTACCCCCTGTGCCTGGTCTGTCCTGGCATCGAGTACGGTAATGCCATGTTTGGGGTCAACCGCGTATAACGTTCGTCCGTCCTGGCTTATTGCGATGCCTGTGAATGTTTGTTGTGTCAGGTAGTGCGCAAAGATATTGCGCTTCGCGTGCAGATCAAGCGTATTCACAGACCATATTCCTTGCATCCCTACAAAGTAGAGTGTGCCCTGGTCTGGCGAAAGCGCCGTGCCATTATAGAGCATACGCATGTTTTCACCACTGGTTGCGCTGGCATTGCCGGGATTAAAATGAGCCGTGGCTACAAGGTTGTCAGAATAAATGTTGTTGGTGCCCCCGGCTTGCAAATTGATTTCGCTGGCCACTCCTAACGCACCATTAGCAGCGTACAAGGTGGACCCATCAGGGGAGAGCGTCAGGGTGTAGTAGTGAAGTAGATCGGCGGATTTTCCTACGGGTAGATCAACACAGCGAGCCAACGGGAAACCAGGGTCTAGTGGCAGGATATGCACAAAGGCTTTGTTATTGAAGGTATCAATGTAAAGCGTGTAAGCCATTGTGCCGTCGCTCGCCATCTGCCGTGCCAGGGCCGTACCCGTCATCCTGGTTTCATCGAGTTGTGTCTTATCAACGATCGGGTTCTGATAAAGCTCATTCTCCTTCACATTGTAGAGCTCCACGTAGTAGTGACCCGATCCATCATTAAGCCGCTGCAGGAGGTAGAGAGCAGCGCCATCAGGGTTTACCGCATCGAGATCAAAATTGCCGTCGAGGTGGATGGTCTTGACCAGCTTGCCAGCCTGCGTGTCGACAAGCGCAATGGTTGTCACCTTTCCTGCCTGCCCCAGTTCGCGTAGTGCCAACCATTGACCATCGAAAGAAAGTACTGCATTGGCAAAACTTTGTCCTGCAGTCGAATAGTTCCCAGGAATGACCAGTGAACGTATAGTTGCCCCGCTTTGCGTATTGATAACGGAGATCGTTGTTTGACCACCCTGCGAGGCCGCTATGTAGAGGCTGCGATGATCCATAGAAGTCAAACCTGCGGGCAGAGTAAGAAGCTTGTTCGGGTTGGGGCTTCCTGGGTGAAATGCTATGATCTGCTGCGCCGTGCTCGTTGTTCCTGGAGATGTGTAACCGTCGAGAACATACAGATTTTCCCCCGGAGGAAGCTTTGAGGCACTCGTGCGACTCGAAGGAGCAGTACCTGTCGAGGGACCGGGTCCGCAAGCTATGAGCAGGGATAGTAGCATACTCAGCATCATTGTGAGCCAAAAAGTCGTCTTCTTCGGCATGGCATAGAGCCTCCTTTGCACTCACAAGTACACGCGAAATGCATGCACTCATCATACCATATTCCGGGTATGTTATTACGCTGAGCATGTTATACTACTGTGAACTGAAATGAGGTTAACATCTTCCTGAATCTAAACTGAATTACTGGTGAAATGCGTAATCGCTAGTTTAGCAGGATATTTCTGTTCTAGATACGAGGCAGGTCTGAAATTTCTTGTTCGGCATGATGCTTATGCTGGTTATGTAGTTCGTGGATCGAGCGCATCACCCTGGCGAGTGATTCATCCATGGGGTTGGATGTGTCAATGACGCATCCTCCATCCTCGTATTCCTCAAAACGAGGTTTCCATTGCTCCCACTCCTCCCACGAAGTAATCTGGAACTCAGAGACTTTACCTTTACGACCCTCCAGGCGACGTTTCTGTACCTCGGGTGGACATTGGCAATGCACTACCAGCATGGGAGTATGGAATTCTTGTGCCAACGCTTTGCATTGTTCGTAGGTTGTGCGATAGGTGAGAGGAGAGTCAACAACAGCACCCAGGCCGAGTCGAAGTTGCTCACGTACCAGGGCGAACATCAACTCGTAAGAAAGATGCCCCACCTGGGGTACATCTCCCAATAAATCAACCGCAGTCTGGCGGATGATGTCTCTATCGATAAGTGGCGCATGCAATGCTGCGGCGAGAAGTCGCGCAATGGAGCTTTTACCGGTACCCGGATATCCACGCATTACAATGAACGTACTACCAGTGTGCATAGTTGTATTCTCTCTTCTACAACAATGGAGAAGTTCCATGTCTAATGCTCTTTCAGTATAGCCACTTTTCAGATAAGCGTCAATCCAACTCCCCCGTCCACCCCAACCAGACCGCC